>Ga0307512_10000703_pt1 | contig 49792 bp, 45 predicted proteins | sample 14_EM_MG_FD_200267 | JGI IMG/M metagenome (GOLD analysis project Ga0307512, IMG submission 200267) | Populus trichocarpa ectomycorrhiza microbial communities from riparian zone in the Pacific Northwest, United States - 14_EM | ecosystem: Host-associated > Plants > Roots > Unclassified | place...
TGTCATTCGTGCACGACCGTCTGGTCCCGGACGACACGGACAAGGAGCGGTCGACACCGGACTCGATCTACACGGCCATCGACGGCCGGGGCACCGCCGTCTCCATCCTGGGCGTCCGGCCCACCGAGGCTCAGCTCGGCCTGGCCCGCGCGGTCGGCGACGCGAAGGCGCTCACCCGGGACGCGGACCCGCACGACGTGAAGGTGCACGGCTCCTCGTACCGGGTCACCGCCGTCCGCCTGTCCGACGGGACATACGTCCTCATGGCCGCCTCCACCGAGGCCCTGCACACCGGTATGAGCAAGGCCCTGCGGCTCGACTTCGCCGTCGGCGGCCTGCTGCTGGCGCTGCTGGCCTGTCTGACGCTGTTCAGCGTGCGGCGCCGGATGCTGCCGCTGGAGGACATGGTGGAGACGTCGTCGGCGATCGCCGAGGGCGATCTGACCCAGCGCATCCCCTCCAGCACGCATCCGACGCAGGAGGTGGAACAGCTGCGGCTGGCCCTCAACTCCATGCTCCACCAGGTCGAGTCGGCGTACCGCACCCGTGAGCGCAGCGCGGCCCAGCTGCGCCTCTTCGTCGCCGACGCCTCGCACGAGCTGCGCACCCCGCTGTCCGCGATACGCGGTTACCTCCAGCTGTACGACAAGGGCATGCTCAGCGAACCGGACGAGCGGAAGCGGGCCTGGGAGCGGGTGCTGGCCGAGACGGACCGCATGGGACACCTGGTCGACGAGCTGCTCACCCTGGCCCGGCTCGACCAGCAGCCCGAACTGCGCTTCCGGAACGTGGACCTGAGCCGCCTGGTGCGGGACGCGGCCGAGGATCTGCGGGTGCAGCAGCCGGAGCGCCCCATCAAGGTCGCCGCCGACGGCGCCCTGCTGGTGCACGCCGACGAGTCGGGGCTCAGACAGGTGCTCGGCAACCTGATGGGCAACGTACGCACGCACACACCCGCGGACATACCGGTGCGGCTCGGCGTGGAGCGGGAGGACGGGGTCGTACGCCTGTGTGTCGCGGACGAGGGTCCGGGGCTCTGCGACGAGGACGCGGCGCGTATCTTCGACCGCTTCTTCCGGGCCGGCGGGGGCGCCGGCAGCGGGCTGGGTCTGGCGATCGTGCAGGGGGTCGTGCAGGCGCACGGCGGGGAGGTCGCGGTGCGCACGGCGCCGGGCGAGGGGCTGGCGGTGACGGTCACCCTGCCGGCGCGGACAGCCGGACGGTCGTGACTCTCGCGGAAACTCCCCTGACTCCCCTTGCCTTCCTCATGGATCGGCCATGGCACCTCAGGCGTTGGCCATGACGAGTGCCCACACGGTCTTGCCGTGGCGTCCCCTGCTCCACACCCCCCAGGCCGCCGCGATGTGCTCCACCAGATGCAGGCCGCGGCCGGTCTCCTCCCACTCCCCGACCACCCGCAGCCGGGGCTCCGTCTGGTCCTCGTCGGACACCTCGATAAGACAGGACCCGTCCGCGAGCGCGGTCACCGCCACCTCGAACTCCCGCTCCAGAAAAGGCCCGTGGCGTACGACGTTGGTCGCCAGCTCGGACACGAGCAGCACGGCGTCCGCCAGCGCCGGGTCGTCGGGCGGATGCCCCCAGTCGGCCAGATGATCCCGGACCCGGCGCCGGGCGAGTCCGACGGAAGCCGGATGCCGGGGCAGCCGGAAGGAGTTGCGTCTCAACACGTATGCTCCTCACCCCACGCACACCTCCGTCACATCGTCCCGCGTCGGGTGAGCGTCCGCCGTCACTGGGGTGCATGTCAATGCCACGCGTTCGCGTCAGATCCAGGTGAGGCTCCAGAGCCGGAACACACCGGTGCCGTCGTCCAGATACTGGCCACCACCCACGTCCTCGCTGCTCAGGACGTACTCCTTGCCCTGCCACAACGGGATGACCGGCACATCGCGGGCGACATCCTGCTGCAGTGCGCTGAAGTCCGAGGCGGCGTCTTCGCGGTCGGCGTACTGCTGACTGGCCTGAATCAGCCGATCGACGGCCGTGTTGCTGTACCCGGTGTTCATGGTGCCGTCGGTGCCGACGAGCGGGGCGCCGAAGGTGTCCGCGTCCGGATAGTCGGCGACCCAGCCGACGGCGTACGCGTCCAGCTTTCCGGCTGCCCAGTGCTCCTGGAAGTCGGTCCACTCGTAGCCCTTGAGGGTCACCTCGAACAGGCCGCTCGCCTCGAGCTGCTTCTTGAGGGCCGTGGCCTCCTCCTCGGAGGAGCCGCGGTTCTTGGCGTAGCCGTAGGCGAAGCGGACCGGCAGCGTCACACCGGCCTCGGTGAGCAGGGCCTTCGCCTTCTTCGCGTTCTGCTCGGGGTAGGCGTCGAAGAACGACGTGGTGTGGCCGGTGATGCCCGTCGGGATCAGCGAGTACAGCGGGTCGACGGTCCCCTCGTACACCGTGGCGGCCAGCTGCTCGCGGTTGATCAGCCACGCCATGGCCCGCCGGACTCTGACATCGTGCAGCGGCGAGCTCGCCCGGGTGTTGAGGTAGAGGTTGCGGGTCTCGGAGCTGTCGGACTCGGAGAGGCGCTGGCCGGGGTCGCTCGCCGAGAGCCCGGACAGGACCTTGGGCGGCAGCCGGCGGGTGGCGACGTCGATCCGCTTCGCGTGCCAGGCCTGGTCGAGGGCGTCCGAGTCGACGTAGTAGAGCAGGTCGACGGGCCGGCCCGGGTCCTTGAGGGCGCCCTCGTAGTGCGTGTTCGGCGCGAGGACCGCCTTCTTGCCCTTCTTGTACGCCGTCAGCTCGTACGGCCCGGTGCCGTCCACGCCGGGGTCGGTGCGCAGGCCGTCCTTCGGGTACTTGGTGCTGTCGACGATCGAGCCGGCCCCGGTGGCCACCTTGAACGGGAAGGTGGCGTCGGGCGAGGACAGGTGGAAGGTGACGGTCAGGCCGTTCGCACTCACCGAGCGGAGCGTGCTGAACAGGGACGACGGGCCGACGTCGGACTTGATCGCCTTGACCCGGTCGAAGGAGTACTTGACGTCCTCGGCGGTCATCGCACGGCCGCCGGGAAAGGTGAGTCCTGAGCGCAGTCTGCAGCGGTAGGTGGTCAGTTGACCGGCTGCGAAGCTGCAGTTCTCGGCCGCGTCGGGTACCGGCGAGGCGCCGCCCGGCTCGAAGGTCAGCAGTGTCTGGAAGACGTTGCTGAACAGCGCCCAGGAACCGGCGTCGTAGGCACCCGCCGGATCGAGGGACGTGACCTCGTCCGTCGTACCGACCTTGATGGTTCTGCCGGTGTCCTCCTGCGACGGCAACAGCTGCCAGCCGCCCACTCCCGCGCCCGCCAGTACGAGCAGCGTCGCGAGAATCCGCATGCGAACCGAGCGCATCGGTTGCCCTCTCCGGGCCCGACAGGCCCCCACCCCACATGCCACTCCCCTAGTGGCGCGGCTCACCTAACCACACGTGTTTCAGCCAGGGGAAGAGGGATTTGTTGAGTTGAGAAAGAAGTTACCGCAAGGGGTTTCCGGCAGATTTCACAGCACTCCCACAGGGTCTACGGCGGACCGTTTCCGTTGGCGGTTTCCACCGGTCCCGCGGGCCGGGTCAGGCGCGCATCGACGCCAGTTCGATCACCGTGATGTCCGACGGTGCGCCCACGCGCGTGGGCGGTCCCCAGGCGCCCGCGCCCCGGCTGACGTACAACTGCGTGTCGCCGTAGCGCTCCAGGCCCGCGACGGTCGGATTCGCGGCCGCCGCGACGAAGTTGCCGGGCCAGAGCTGGCCGCCATGGGTGTGGCCGGAGAGCTGGAGGTCGACGCCGTGCTTGACGGCGTCGTGGATCTGGACCGGCTGGTGGGCGAGGAGCACGCACGCGCGTGCCGTGTCCCGGTCGCCGAGCGCCTTGCCGAAGTCGGGGCCCTGCCCCTCGCTCTCGCCCGCGATGTCATTGACGCCGGCCAGGTCGAACCAGGGCAGCTCGGTACGGGCGTTCTCCAGCGGGAGCAGCCCGAGCCGCCGCACCTCCTCGACCCACTGCTCGGCACCGGAGAAGTACTCGTGGTTGCCGGTGACGAAGTAGGAGGGCGCGTTCAGCTGCCTCAGCGGTGCCGCCGCCGGGCCCAGGTCCTTCACGCTGCCGTCCACCAGGTCGCCGACGACCGCGACGAGGTCCGGCCGGGTCGAGTTGATGGTGTCGACGACCTTCTGCGCGAAGCCCCGGCCGAGGATCGGGCCCAGGTGGCTGTCGCTGACCACCGCGATGCGGTAACCGTGCGCCGCGCGCGGGAGTTTGGCCAGCGGCACGGTGACCCGCTTCACGCTCGGGCCGCGCAGGACGCCGTAGGTGCCGTAGCCGACGGTCCCCACAGCGGCCGCGGCGGCGGCCCCCGCAACGACACGGGACACGAAGAGGCGGCGCGACGGCTCGGGGGCCGGTCCCGACTCCGGCTCGGCCTCGGGTGCCTGTGGCGGTACGGATCCCGCCGGCACCGGGTGCGCCTGCGGTGCGGCCGCCGCGGCGCGCGCCCGCCGCTCCGGCAGACGGCGCAGCAGGGGCCCTGCGACCTCGCCGGCCACCACGGCGAGCAGCAGATAGATCGACAGCGCGAGCCACAGGAAGCCCGGCCAGGCCAGGACCTGCTGGAGCCAGAAGGGCGCGCCCGCGCGCTCGGCGACGACGGCCCCGACCGCCAGCACCCAGCCGCCCGCGATCACCGCCGCACCCGCTCGGCGCGCCAGACCCGGGCCCCGGGTCGTATCGCGGAACAGGCGGCGCCACAGGTACCAGTTGCCCGCGACGAGGACGCCGAGCGCGAGCAGTCCGAAGATGATGACCACCGTGCCGTGACCCCCCGTTGCCGGTTCTGTCGTTTTGTTCAGCCTTTTGTTCAGCTTTGCCGGTTATGAGGTCTGGCGCAAAGCGCGCAGTCCACGCAACCCGATGCCCCCGACGACCGTCCCCAATACGAAGGAGACGACAGCGAGCGTCAGGTGCACCCAGAAGTAGGCGGTCGGGTGGCCGTCGTCGAACGCGAGGCCGCTGCCGTCCTTGACCAGGTTCTTGACGAAAGTGACCCAGATGATCCAGCTCCACACCCCGAAGGCGAGCAGGAACCAGGAGACGGGGCGACTGAGCTTCATACGTTCAGTATCTCCGCCACCTGTTCCGTTCCGTGGCCGGGGTGGGGTGGGAGGCGGGACTTCGCGTCCTGTGGCATGTACGTTCTCGTCCGTGTCCGCTCCCAAGAAGACCAGCAGGCGATCACTGCTGGTCACCTCCGCCGCCCTGTCCTCGCTCGCGCTGACCGCGCCCGTCGCCCTCGCCGCCCCCAGTCCCTCCACCAGTCCGTCGGCCACTCCCCCGGCGAACATGTCGAGCGTGGGCGGCGCCCGCCTCGGGCAGCCGGGGACCCAGGTGAACCTCGGCAGCGGCGCCCCGGTGCTGCCCAAGGACGTGACCGCGCGCTCCTGGATCGTCTCGGACGCCGAGTCGGGCGAGGTACTCGCCGCGCACAACGCGCACTGGCGGCTGCCCCCGGCGAGCACGATGAAGATGCTGTTCGCGGACACCGTGCTGCCGAAGTTCCCGAGCACCCAGAAGCACAAGGTCGTGCCCTCCGATCTGGCGGGCATGGGGGCCGGTTCCAGCATGGTCGGGATAAAGGACGGCGAGACGTACACGGTGCGCGACCTGTGGCTCGGCGTCTTCCTGCGTTCCGGCAACGACGCCGTGCATGTGCTGTCGGCGATGAACGACGGCGTCGACAACACCGTCAAGGAGATGAACGCGCACGCCGAGGAGCTCCAGGCCCTCGACACGAACGTGGTCACGCCCGACGGTTACGACGCCCCCAAGCAGGTCTCGTCCGCGTACGACCTGACGCTGTTCGCCCGCTCCGGGCTGCAGAAGAAGGATTTCCGCGCGTACTGCTCGACGGTACGGACCGCGTTCCCCGGCGAGACGAAGAAGGGCAAGAAGGGCAAGTCGGTCCGCGACTCCTTCGAGATCCAGAACACCAACCGGCTGCTGAGCGGCGACTCCGACGTCGACGTCTACCAGGGCATCGCGGGCGTCAAGAACGGCAACACGACGAACGCGGGCGCGACCTTCACCGGTGTCGCCGAACGAGGCGGCCGGGTGCTGCTCGTCACTGTCATGCATCCGGAGAAGAACGAGCACAACGAGGTCTACAAGGAGACCGCCAAGCTCTTCGACTGGGGCTTCAAGGCGGCCGGGAAGGCGACCCCGGTGGGTGCGCTGGTGGCCCCGAAGAGCGCACAGGCCAGCGCCCAGCCCGGTGCGAATCCGTCGGGCCAGGCGGGCGGATCCGGGGACACGTCCGGCACGAAGGCGGCCGTCGACCCGGCCGGGGGCCGCTCCGGCGGCATGGGGGTCGCCCTCGCCATAACGGGTGGGGTGCTGGTGCTGCTCGCGGCGGCCGCGTTCCTGGTCAACCGCCGCTGGCCGCTGCCGGATCTGGTACGTCGCCGGACCCGTCCGTGAGTACTTCCTGCTCCTTGCTCTGCGTCGCGGTCCACGCGGCGCAGAACAGGACCAGTTTCGCCGTGAAGTTGATCCACAGCAGCAGGGCCACGGGCACGCCGAACGCGCCGTACATGCTCTTCGAGGCCACACCCTGCATATAGCCGCTGAGCAGCGTCTTCAGCAGCTCGAAGCCGACCGCGCCGATCAGCGCGGCGACCATCAGGCGGCGGCGCGAAGGTTCCACGCCGGGCAGCAGAGTGAGGACGTACAGGAGCAGCAGGAAGTCGGCGAGTACGGCGACGGCGAACGCGACGACGTAGAGCAGGACGCCGCCCCATCCGCCCTTGTCGATGCCGAGCTGCTCGGTGATCCAGCCGACCATCGCAGAGGCGACGGTGGAGATGGCGAGCGTGACGAGGACGGCGCCGCCGAAGCCGACGAGGACGCCCAGGTCCTTGGCCTTGCGCAGGACGGGGTTCTCCTCCTCGTCGGGCAGCTCCCACACCGCACGCAGGCAGTCCCGCATGGCACTCGCCCAGCCGATACCGGTGAACAGCAGGAGAGCGCCCGCGATGAGGCCGATGGTGCCGGCGTTGTTGACCAGGCCGGCGATGTCGAGCTGGTCGGAGATGCCGGGCACCTGCTCGGCGATCTTGCCCTGCAGGTCGTCCTGCTGTTCCTTGCTGAGCGTGGCGGCGGCGATCGCGGCGCCCACGGTGAGCAGCGGGAACAGCGCGACGAAGCTGGTGAACGTCATCGCGGCGGCCAGCCTGGTCCACTTCACCCGGTCCAGACGTTCGTAGGACCGCCACGCGTGCGTGAGCATCAGTCGCGCCACCAGCGGCCCGACGACGGGGAGCTTCTTCAGCCAGTCCATGGTCCGACTCTCCCCTCGGTGCGGAAGACCCATGTGCGAGTACCCCGAGAGCGAGGTTTGCCGCCGACCCACTTTTCACGTCGACGTCACCGCAACTCGGCCAATGCTGCTTGAAATCCCATCAATCACCCATTTTGGGGATCAAGCACATGTTTCCAAATCAATTGGTTCGATAGGGGCACTACGGTCGCCGACATGTCTGCCGACACCGTTCCCGTCACCGCCACGGGTTGGAGCCGCACCGCGCTTCGGGAAGGCCGCCCCGAACCGGCTCTCCCTTCCCGTGCCCGGCTGGACCCTCGCCCTCCAGACAACCTCCAGGAGCTGCTCTCGTGAAGGACTCCTTCCGCCTCCCCCAGTCCCTGCTCGTCCTCGGTGGCACCTCCGAGATCGCGCTCGCCACCGCACGCCGTCTCATCACCCGCCGCACGCGCACGGTGTGGCTGGCGGGACGCCCCTCGCCCGCCCTGGAACAGGCCGCCGAGCAGCTCCGCGGCCATGGTGCCGACGTGCACACCTTCGCCTTCGACGCACTCGACCCCGACTCCCACGAGACGGCCCTCGGCAAGGTCTTCGCGGAGGGCGAGGTCGACATGGTGCTGCTCGCCTTCGGAATCCTCGGCGACCAGGCGCACGACGAGCGCGAGCCGGCCGCGGCGGTACGCGTCGCGCAGACCAACTACACGGGAGCGGTGTCGGCGGCCCTGGTCGGCGCACGCGCGCTGCAGGCGCAGGGCCACGGCTCGCTGGTGGTGCTCTCCTCCGTCGCCGCCGAGCGGGCCCGCCGCAGCAACTTCATCTACGGCTCCAGCAAGGCCGGCCTGGACGCCTTCGCGCAGGGCCTGGGCGACGCGCTGCACGGCACGGGCGCGCACGTCATGGTCGTACGCCCCGGATTCGTCCGGTCGAAGATGACCGCCGGCCTTCCTCAGGCACCGCTCGCGACAACGCCGGAGGCGGTCGCGACGGCCATCGAACTCGGGCTGCGGCGACGCTCGGAAACGGTGTGGGTGCCGGGCGCACTGCGCGTGGTGATGTCGGTACTGCGGCATCTGCCGCGGGCGGTGCTCCGTCGGCTGCACCTGTAGCCGGTCACCGGGTCGGCAGGGACCCTCGCTCCACGTGCCCCGCCTGCGGCGGCACCACCGAGCCCCCGAAGGCGTACTCGTGCAGCTTGCGCCACACGCCGTCGGGGCCCTGCTCATACAGCGCGAAGCCGGCGCACGACCACTGGGCCCCGTAGTCGGCGAGTTCCTCGAAGGCGCGGTCCATCGACTCGTCGTCGATGCCGTGCGCGATCGTGACGTGCGGGTGGTACGGGAACTGCAGTTCGCGTGACACGGGGCCGGAGGCGTCGCGGACCTGCTTCTGCAGCCAGGTGCACGCCTCGGCACCCTCGACCACGCGTACGAACACGACCGGTGACAGGGGCCGGAAGGTGCCGGTGCCGGAAAGCCGCATCGGGAACGGCCGGCCGGCCGCGGCGACCTCCGTCAGATGCGCCTCGACGGCCGGCAGGTCACTGCCGTCGACCTCCGTCGGCGGCAGCAGGGTGACGTGCGTGGGGATGCCATGAGCCGCGGCGTCGCCGAAGCCCGTGCGCAGCTGTTGGAGCAGGCTGCCGTGAGGCTCCGGGACCGCGATCGACACGCCGATCGTTACGGTCCCCACGTCGTCTCCTGTCGTCGTGACGGATTTGTTCTGGGCCGTCGGCTACCGACTGTACGGCCACGGCTGTGTCGTGGGCAGGCGCAACCGAAGTGATGTGCAGCGCTCTGCCGGGTGATACGCGCGTGCGGTGGCGCGCGTCAGTGGCGCGTCAGTGTTTGGCGGGCAGGAAGCCCACCTTGTCGTACGCCTGGGACAGGGTCTCCGCGGCGACGGCACGCGCCTTCTCCGCACCCTTGGCCAGGATCGAGTCGAGCGTCTCCGGGTCGTCCAGGTACTGCTGGGTGCGCTCCCGGAAGGGCGTCACGAACTCGACCATGACCTCGGCGAGGTCCGTCTTGAGCGCGCCGTACATCTTGCCCTCGTAGTCCCGCTCCAGCTCGGCGATCGGCTTGCCGGTGAGGGTCGAGTAGATGGTGAGCAGGTTGCTGACGCCGGGCTTGTTCTCGGCGTCGTAGCGGATGACGGTGTCGGTGTCCGTGACCGCGCTCTTGACCTTCTTGGCGGTGGCCTTGGGGTCGTCGAGGAGGTTGATGAGGCCCTTCGGCGTGGACGCCGACTTGCTCATCTTGATCGACGGGTCCTGCAGGTCGTAGATCTTCGCCGTCTCTTTGAGGATGTACGGCTTCGGGATCGTGAAGGTCTCGCCGAAGCGGCCGTTGAAGCGCGTGGCGAGGTCGCGGGTGAGCTCGACGTGCTGACGCTGGTCCTCACCGACCGGGACCTCGTTGGCCTGGTACAGCAGGATGTCCGCGACCTGGAGGATCGGGTACGTGAACAGGCCGACGGACGCGCGGTCGGCACCCTGCCTGGCGGACTTGTCCTTGAACTGGGTCATGCGGGAGGCCTCGCCGAAGCCGGTGAGGCAGTTCATGATCCAGGCGAGCTGGGCGTGCTCGGGGACATGGCTCTGGACGAAGAGCGTGCAGCGCTCGGGGTCGAGACCGGCCGCGAGGAGCTGGGCGGTGGCGAGCCGGGTGTTGGCACGCAGCTCCGCCGGGTCCTGCGGAACCGTGATCGCGTGCAGGTCGACGACCATGTAGAACGCGTCGTGGGACTCCTGCAGGGCCACCCACTGGCGGACGGCGCCGAGGTAGTTGCCGAGGTGGAACGAGCCTGCGGTGGGCTGGATTCCGGAGAGCACTCGCGGACGACGCTGCATGGCGGAGCCATCCCCCTGAGGGCGGTGGTGGGCGACGGGTGGGCGGTCAGAGGCCATGTTCACCATTCTCTCAGGTCTCGGGGGCCGATCAGGAACTGACGGGAAACAGGTGGGAACCGATCCGTCCGCAGCGGTGTAACAAGAGTGTGAGAACGCGGGAGGGGGGCCGCATCGTCGATGAGGCCGCGGTGATCGCACGCGTACGCGCCGGAGAAGCGGAGGCGTACGCGGAGCTGGTGCGGGCCCATACGGGCATCGCTCTCAGGGCGGCCGCGGCTCTCGGGGCGGGTGCGGACGCGGAGGACGTGGTGCAGCAGGCCTTCGTGAAGGCGTACTGCGCGCTGGGCCGGTTCAAGGACGGCGCGGCCTTCAAGCCGTGGCTGCTGTCGATCGTCGCCAACGAGACGAGGAACACAGTGCGCACGGCGGCCCGGCAGCGCACGCTCGCGGGCCGGGAGGCGGCGTTCGTGGAGGCGGAACCGCTGATACCGGAATCGACGGACCCGGCGGTGGCGACGCTGGAGACGGAGCGCCGCGCGGCCCTCCTGTCCGCCCTGGAGAAGCTGAGCGAGGAGCACCGCCTGGTCGTCACCTACCGCTATCTCCTGGAGATGGACGAGTCCGAGACGGCCCAGGCCCTGGGCTGGCCTCGCGGGACGGTCAAGTCCCGCCTCAACCGTGCCCTGCGCAAGCTGGGCCGGCTCCTGCCGGATTTCGAGCCTCGGGAAGGAGGTGATGAGCGTGAGTGAGGGGCGGAATGCCTACGACGGTGAGGGCGGCGGTGGTCCGGAGGGCGCCGGTGGCCGGCGGCCGCGCGGCCGTGGCGGTGACCGGGGCCCTGGTCCTCTGGGACGTGCCCGCGGGCGGGGGCACGGCAAGGGTGCTTCCGAGCTGCCCGACGAGCTGCGGGCGCTCGGAAGGTCGCTGGATCCGCCCGGGTCGGGCGATGCCGGCGGTGCCGGCGATTCCCTCGGTTCCGAGACGATGGTCGAGCGGGTGCTGGGACAGATACTGGCCGAGCAGGTGCCGGTCCCGGTGGCCGGGTCCCGGGCCGCCCGTGAGCGGCTGCGTACGGTCCGGCGCTGGACGCGGGTGCGGTGGCGCACGCTGACCGCGGCCCTCTGCGGCCTGCTGACGGTGCTCGCGCTCACGCCACCGGTGCGCGCCGAGGTCCTGGACTGGTTCGACTTCGGCGGGGTCGAGGTGCGGTACGACCCGTCGGCGGTGCCCTCGCCCGGAGCCACGGTGCCCGGTTGCGGCAGGTCGCTGTCGCTCGGACAGGCCGAACGACGGTCCGGCTTCGAGCCACTGGTCCCGGACGCGCTCGGCGTGCCGGACACGGTGGCGGTGACGAGCGAACCGCACAGGCGTTTCCTGGTGAGCCTGTGCTGGCGGGAGGACGGGCGTACCGTCCGGCTGGACGAGTTCCCGGCCTGGCTGGACGTCGGCTTCGCCAAGAGACTGCGGGAGCCTCCGGAGTGGCTCGCGCTGGGTGGACAGCCCTCGGGCGACGGCGTGCCGGACTACGCCCTGTGGTTCCCGCGTCCGCACCTGCTGAGCTTCTGGCTGGTCGACGCGGACGGGCACCGCTTCGCCCGCGAGGAACGGACCGCCGGGCCGACGCTGCTGTGGACCCACCGGGCCGGAGCGGGTGAGGTGACGCTTCGGCTGGAAGGGGTGGCGGACAAGAGCCGGGCGGTGGAGATCGCGAAGTCGCTCGAAGCGCCGTCCGTCAAATAGTTCGCGGGCAGTGGGAACCCCGGCGAGTCGGGCGGTGTACCAGAAGTGACACGCGGCTCGGGGCGGGCCGCACGGACCGACTGGTTGGGGGACGCAATGCGCGGATGGAGGCGCAGGGCTGGTGAACTGGCGGCGCTGACAGGGGTGTTGGCCGTGGCGCTGGCCCTGATGGTGTGGGGCGCGTCGTCGGCTTCGGCCGGCGGACCGACGAGCGTACTGGTGACATCGCCGTCGAGCGGAGAGGCCACCGCCCTCTACTACTCGGACAAGGCGTACGACGAGTTGCGGGAACTCCTGGGCCCCGAGAACACGGGCGCCCGGGAACTGCCTCCGGACGCGCATCTGGCCGACACCCGCCAGATCAACGTGACCTGGATGGTGCACGACATGTCGCCCTGGCGGATGGACCAGGTCTTCCCGGTCGAGCCCAATGCCAAGTCGCCTACCGTCTGGATCCACACGGCGGGCGGCGTCCCGGAGAACCTGAACGGCTCCTGGCACCGCGCCGACCACCCCGCCCAACTGCGCTCCCTGCTCAAGAAGTTGGGCGTCATGGGCAAGGCCACGGGCGAGGGCTACACCGGCATCTTCCCGGCGCCCTTGCAGTCGGAGGGAACAGACACGGCGGCCGGTCCGGACACGGCGACGACCACCGTGACGGTCGGCGCGACCACGGCGGGCGACGGGACCGCCTGGTGGGCCAACTGGTGGTGGACTTTGCCCGGCGCGGCGACCGGAGCGGGGCTGGTGCTGCTGCTGCGGCCGTACGCATCACGGCTGCCGGCCGGCCGGTGGCGGCGGCGGACACGGGAGCCCGGGCCGAGGCAGGAGCTGCGTGACGTATGAGGGGCGGCGGAGGGACACAGGCAAGGCTCGCTGGCCTCGCATCGGCGGTGGTGGCGCTCGCCGTGTGCGGGATGCCGGTGGCCGGCGCGGTCGAAGGGATCGACGCAACCGGCAGCACGGGACCCGCACCGCAGACACAGGCGCAGACGCAGACGCAGACGCAGAGTCGGGACGTCCCCGACCTGGCATTGATCATCGCGGGTGGCACCGGGCAGACGACGGTGCTGCGGTCCGGTGAGTCCGCCTTCACCCACCTGGGGCAGCTGCTGAAACCGACCTACACCGGCACGGAGCGGGTGCCGGAGGCCTGGACCGACGGCCGTTATCCGCCGGTGGACTTCACCGTGGTCTGGGGGCTGACGGGGGTCGGGGGCTGGCCGCAGACAAACCGTCCGCCGGGCGGTGACGTGGCCGTCGAGCGGCAGGACCAGCTGTTCGTGGGCCCGGACGGCACACCCTGGATACGCAGCGACCCCGCGCCCGACATCCGGGACGACGACATCCGCTGGCACCGTGCGCCGCGCTCGGTGTTCGTGCAGCTGGAGCAGCAGAGAGTGCTCGCCGGACTCGGCAAGAGCGCCGCTGCGGGCGGACCTGGCGACGGCTCGGCCGAGCAGGGCGGGGGCGGCTGGGACACGGGCCGTGTCTGGTGGGCGGTGCCGGGACTGGGCATGGGGCTCGTGATCGGTGCCGGGGGCACGCTGCTGATACGCCGCGCGGCGGCCCGGCCGGGAGCCGGACCGCCGCGGGAGGAACCACGACAGGAACTCATCGATCTTTGAATGTCACGGATCTCGGAGAGTCCCGGATCTTTGAGAACTCAACAGAGGGCGTCCGTCAGCCCAGGTCGATCTCCGGGTACAGCGGGAAGCCGGCCACGAGGTCGGTGGCGCGACGGGAGATCTCGTCCGCGATCTTCGGGTCCAGGACGTGCTGGGCCTTGGAGGGGGCACCCGACTTGGTGGTGCCCGGCTCGGTGGTGGTGAGGACGCGGTCGATCAGGCCCGCCACCTCGTCCATCTCGGCGGTGCCCAGGCCGCGCGTGGTCAGCGCGGGGGTGCCGATGCGGATGCCGGAGGTGTACCAGGCGCCGTTGGGGTCGGCCGGGATGGCGTTGCGGTTGGTGACGATGCCCGAGTCGAGCAGGGCCGCCTCGGCCTGACGGCCGGTGAGGCCGTAGGAGGCGCCGACGTCGATGAGGTTGAGGTGGTTGTCGGTGCCGCCGGTGACGAGGGTGGCGCTCCGGCGCATCAGGCCTTCCGCCAGTGCGCGGGAGTTGTCGACGATGCGCTGGGCGTAGCCCTGGAAGGAGGGCTGACGGGCCTCGGCGAGGGCGACGGCCTTGGCGGCCATGACGTGCGGGAGCGGGCCGCCGAGGACCATCGGGCAGCCGCGGTCGACCTGGTCCTTGAGGGAGTCGTCGCACAGGACCATGCCGCCGCGCGGGCCGCGCAGCGACTTGTGGGTGGTGGTGGTGACGATCTGCGCGTGCGGGACCGGGTCGAAATCGCCGGTGAGCACCTTGCCCGCGACGAGACCGGCGAAGTGCGCCATGTCCACCATGAGCGTGGCGCCGACCTCGTCGGCGATCTCGCGCATGATGCGGAAGTTCACGAGACGGGGGTAGGCGGAGTAGCCGGCGACGATGATCAGCGGCTTGAACTCGCGGGCGGAGACGCGCAGGGCCTCGTAGTCGATGAGGCCGGTGGCGGGGTCGGTGCCGTAGGAGCGCTGGTCGAACATCTTGCCGGAGATGTTCGGGCGGAAGCCGTGGGTGAGGTGACCGCCGGCGTCCAGGGACATGCCGAGCATCCGCTGGTTGCCGAAGGCCTGGCGGAGCTCGGCCCAGTCGGCCTCGGAGAGGTCGTTGACCTGGCGGACGCCGGCCTTCTCCAGAGCGGGGGCCTCCACGCGCTGGGCGAGGACCGACCAGAAGGCGACCAGGTTGGCGTCGATGCCGGAGTGCGGCTGAACGTAGGCGTGGCGGGCGCCGAAGAGCTCCTTGGCGTGCTCGGCGGCGAGGGACTCGACGGTGTCGACATTGCGGCAGCCTGCGTAGAAGCGGCGGCCGATGGTGCCCTCGGCGTACTTGTCGCTGAACCAGTTGCCCATCGCGAGGAGGGTGGCCGGGGAGGCGTAGTTCTCGGAGGCGATCAGCTTGAGCATCTCGCGCTGGTCGTGGACCTCCTGGCCGATGGCGTCGGCGACCCGCGGCTCGACGGCACGGATCACATCAAGGGCGGCACGGAAGGCGGTGGACTCGGTGGAGAGGGGCTGCTGCTCTGACATGTAGTCGGCCTCCGGGTGGCGTGGCTTGAAGCATTCACGGTTCACGGTTGGCCCAGGCGCACGGCACTCGCTCACTTGGCAGGCCGCTCCCCGATGGTCGGTCCCATCCCAGCGCGCCAGTCACGGCCCGCCGGTCAGCCTACCGGGCGCGCCGGAAGGCGGAGGTCCCGCGTCCACCATGCGAGCGACGATAGGAAAGGGGGCACCCTCAGCATCTGGCACCCTCTGGAGATCCCGTGACTGCTACGGAGACGCTCATCGCCGCCGCCGACGCGCACACCGCGCCGACCTACCATCCGCTGCCCGTGGTCGTCGCGTCCGCGGACGGGGCGTGGATGACGGACGTGGAGGGGAGGCGGTATCTGGACCTGCTGGCCGGTTACTCGGCGCTCAACTTCGGCCATCGCAACCGGCGGCTCGTGGAGGCGGCGAAGGCTCAGCTGGAGCGGGTGACGCTGACGTCGCGGGCGTTCCACCACGATCGGTTCGCGGCGTTCTGCTCCGAGCTCGCCGAGCTGTGCGGGATGGAGCTGGTGCTGCCGATGAACACCGGTGCCGAGGCGGTGGAGACCGCGGTGAAGACGGCCCGTAAGTGGGGGTACCGGGTCAAGGGCGTGCCCGCGGAGATGGCGAAGATCGTGGTCGCGGGCAACAACTTCCACGGCCGTACGACGACGATCATCAGCTTCTCCACCGACGCGGAGGCGCGGGCGGACTTCGGGCCGTACACCCCGGGCTTCGAGATCGTGCCGTACGGGGACCTGACGGCGATGCGGGCCGCGATGACGGAGAACACGGTTGCCGTGCTGCTCGAGCCCATCCAGGGCGAGGCGGGTGTGCTGGTGCCGCCGGCCGGCTATCTGCCTGCGGTGCGGGAGCTGACGCGGGAGCGGAACGTGCTGTTCGTCGCGGACGAGATCCAGTCGGGGCTGGGGCGCACGGGCACGACCTTCGCTTGCGAGCACGAGGGGGTCGTACCCGATGTGTATGTGCTCGGGAAGGCGCTGGGCGGCGGGATCGTGCCGGTGTCGGCGGTGGTGTCGAGCGCCGAGGTACTGGGGGTGTTCCGGCCCGGGGAGCACGGTTCGACGTTCGGTGGGAATCCGCTGGCCTGTGCGGTGGCGCTGGAGGTGATCGCGATGCTGCGGACCGGCGAGTTCCAGGCGAGGTCGGCGGAGCTGGGCGGGCATCTGCACCGGGAGCTCGGGGCGTTGGCGGGCACCGGACGGGTGACGGCGGTGCGCGGGCGCGGGCTGTGGGCGGGTGTCGACATCGCTCCGGCGTACGGGACGGGACGGGAGGTGTCGGAGAAGCTGATGGAGCGGGGAGTGCTGGTGAAGGACACGCATGGGTCGACGGTGCGGATCGCGCCGCCGTTGATGATCGGAAAGGAGGATCTGGACTGGGGCCTCGGACAGCTGCGGGACGTGCTCGGCGTGTGAGAAGACCTGCAGGGCATCCAAGGGCCCGCGCGGTACCGATCAAGCCTCGCGGTTCCTAGAGTCCACGGAGGACCCTAGAGGCCGGGAAGCCGGGAAGCCGGGAAGCCGGGAAGCCGGGAAGCCGGGAAGCCGGGAAGCCCCTAGAGGATTACGTGGGGCAGGAAGCGGGCGTACTCGTCGGTGATCAGGCCGGAGGACTCGCGGATGCCGAGGCCCGCCGGCTCGTCCTCGACGACCCACGCGCCCAGCACCACATGGTTTCCGTCGAAGGCGGGCAAGGGGGCCAACTCCTGGTAGCAGCACGGCTCTTCGCGCAGGCGGGGATCGGTGGCCGACTCGCCGGGCTCGTGGATCGTCACGCCGGCGCCCTCCCGGCCCAGCAGCGGCTTGGCGACGTAACCCGTCGTGCGGGCCAGGTCGTGGGGGCCGTCGAGGTAGGACGGGAGAAGGTTCGGGTGGTCCGGGTGGAGCTCCCAGAGGATGGCCAGCAGTGCCTTGTTGCTGAGGAGCATCTTCCAGGCGGGCTCGATCCACAGGGTCGTGCCCGTGCCGCCGCCGTTGTCCAGGGTGTCGAGGACGTGGCCGGCGAAGGCGTCGGTGGTGAGCCACTCCCAGGGATAGAGCTTGAAGCAGCTGCGGATGAAGCGGAGTTGGTTGTCGACGAAGCGGCCGGACAGAGCGTCCCAGCCGATCTCCTCCATGGAGATCCAGTCGGTGTCGAGGCCCGCCTGCTCCGCCGTCTCCTTCAGGTAGGCGACCGTCATCAGGTCTTCGCCCAGCTCATCGTCGGAGGAGTGCGCGAAGTACAGGGGGCTGCCGGGCGGCAGGAGGGCGGACTGTTTCTTCCAGGCGGCGATCAGGCGTTCGTGGAGGGAGTTCCACTGGTCGGCGCCCGGGAAGCGTTCCTCCATCCAGAACCACTGCGGGGAGGCTGCCTCGACCAGGGAGGTGGGGGTGTCGGCGTTGTACTCCAGGAGCTTCGCCGGGCCCGTGCCGTCGTAGCGGAGGTCGAAACGGCCGTAGACGGAGGGGAGTTCGGTGCGTCGGCGCCAGGCCTCGGCGACCGCCTCGGCCACCCGCCGGTCGGTGATGCCGAGGTCGGCGAAACGGCCGGTGGTGACGATGTGGTCGGCCGCTGCCAGCCACATGCGGTGGAGTTCCTCGACGGTCTGTTCCAGGGCCTCGACCTCGGCGAGGGTGAAGGAGTAATAGGCGCTCTCGTCCCAGTAGGGGCGCAGGGAGTCGTCGGGGTGGCGCGTGAGGGAGTAGATGAGGCCCTGTTCCTCGACGGTCTGCTGCCAGCCGGGGCGGGGGGTGATGGTGTGGCGTTCCATGGGCGGTACGGGTCCCGGTCCGGATTCCTGGTTCAGCCGCCGGAGCTGCCCTTGCCGCTGCCGAAGCCGCCGCGGGAGACGCCGTGGCCGCCGCTGGAGCCGCCCGAGCCGCTGGAGGCCTTGCGGGGCTTGGTGAAGGAGCCGCCTTCGACCCAGGTGCCCTTCTTGCTGCCGCCGTAGTACCAGGTGCCGTCGGCCGAGGCCTTGGTGGACTTGCAGTTCGTGTCGGAGACGACCTTGTAGCCCTTGGTGAGGTTGTAACTGTCGCGGTCCACGCAGCGCTTGTCGGGATCCGAGGAGCAGGCGGTGAGGGCCGCGGCAAGGAGTCCCATGCCGCCGAGTACGACCGTGCCCGAGCGAAGTTGCCGGCGTGCGTCCGCCATGTCCGTGTCTCCCCGTTGATGTGGCTGTCGTGCCGCTGATGTGGCTGACGGGCCGCTGATGTGGCTGACGGGCCGTTGGTGCGGCTGACGGGCCGTTGGTGCGGCTGACGGGCCGTTGGTGCGGCTGTCGTGCGATGTCCGGCGGACAGCCTAGAGATCAGTGAGAGCGTGCTCCGAGGCACCCCCGCTCCTTGCGCGCCTCCCCTACAGTCACTTTGTGATCTTTGGGATGGTGTGCGCCCTCGGGGCGGCGGTCTGCTTCGGTACCGCGACGGTGTTTCAGGCGGTCGCCGCGCGGGCGGCGAGTGCGGGCGGGGGCGGGGAGGCGGCGCTGCTGCTGCGGGCGTTGCGGCAGTGGCGGTATCTGGCCGGGCTGGCGCTGGACGGGCTGGGATTCCTGTTTCAGATCGCGGCGCTGCGGTCGATTCCCATCTACGCGGTCGCGGCGGCCCTCGCGTCCAGCCTGGCGGTGACGGGCGTGGTCGCGGCGCGGCTGCTGCATGTGCGGCTGAGCCGGATGGAGTGGGGCGCAGTGGGGGTGGTGTGTGGCGGGCTCGCGATGCTGGGGCTGGCGTCCGGGACGGAGGGGGATCGCGCGGGGTCGACCGAGTTGAAGTGGTCGATGCTCGGGGTCGCCGTCGTCGTGCTGCTGCTGGGGCTGGTCGGTGGGCGGTGGTCCGGGCGGGGGCGGGCGTTGGTGCTCGGGCTGGGGGCCGGGTGCGGGTTCGGGGTGGTGGAGGTGTCGGTACGGCTGATCGACTCGCTCGCGCCGTCGGAACTGCTCACCAACCCGGCGACGTACGCCCTGCTCCTCGGTGGAGGTGCCGCCTTCCTGCTGCTGACCTCCGCCCTGCAGCGCGGCTCGGTCACCACGGCGACGGCCGGGATGGTGATCGGCGAGACGATCGGACCGGCAGTGGTGGGCGTGGTGTGGCTCGGGGACGGTACGCGGGAGGGGCTCGCCTGGCTGGCGGTGCTGGGGTTCGTCGTCGCTGTCGCGGGGGCGTTGGCGCTGGCGCGGTTCGGTGAGATGCCCCAGGCCGACGTGGCGGCACCCGGGGACCCGTCCGGGACGGAGGCCGCCCCAGGGACTTCCCCGGGCTCTTCCCGGAGGCCGGAGTCCTGACGGTCTCCCTACTGTTTCGCTGTACGGCCGGTGAAGCCGCCGGCCACCTGGTAAATCGGGTGCGACGTCACTTCTTTCCGTCGGATTCGATCACGGCACGGGCCCGGTCGATTCCCTCACGGTTCATACGTAGGGGAATCGGTCCATGAATCGTCAGAGAAAGCGATCGTGCAGTCCTTTCGCTGCACCCGGCAAGCGCTTCCCCGAATTCCAGAAAAGTTACCCCCGGTACAGCTCGACACAGCACATAAAGGTCGCCGAAAGACTGATAAAGAGTCACGATCCGGACAGCCTGGAGAGCTTCATTGGATATTTGAACGGGATGTGGAGTTCTTGCGTACTTAATGGCGTGACCAGCAATCCCGCCCCCGTCACCGCGGCCTAGGGTATTTCCGCCGATACTCCTGTTCAATCCGTGAGCTGCTCTTGTGCAAATGGCTGTATCCGCCGCTCCAGGCGCTCCGTGGACGGCACAAAGGACGGACCGCATGGGCCCGGCACGAACCGAGGGAGGTGGGCGGGTGAAGACCCTGCTCATCGACAATTACGACTCGTACACGTACAACCTGTTCCAGCTGATCGCCGAGGTCAACGGCGAGGAACCTGTTGTCGTGCTGAATGACGCCCACGGCGGAATTCCGGATCTTGCGGAATTCGACAATGTGGTGGTGTCACCGGGGCCCGGGCACCCGGCCGAACCTCGTGACTTCGGCCTCAGTGCCGTCGTGCTCGCCGGGTCCACGATCCCCGTGCTGGGTGTGTGCCTGGGCCACCAGGGCGTCACGCTCGGGGAGGGGGGCGGGGTGACGGCCGTTCCGGAGCCGCGGCACGGGCATCTGTCCACCGTGCGGCACGACGGTCGGGACCTGTTCCAGGGGCTGCCGCAGGACTTCACCGCGGTCCGCTCCCACTCGCCGACCGTGCCCGAGCCGCTCCCGGACACCCTGGAGGCCACCGCCTGGGCCGAGGACGGGGTCCTGATGGGGCTGCGGCACCGCAGCCGGCCGCTGTGGGGGGTGCAGTTCCATCCGGAGTCCGTCCTCACCGAGTACGGGCACCGGATGCTGGTCAACTTCCGCAATCTCACGGCGGAGAGGGCTCGCCGGACACGTACGAAGAACACCGCCGTCACCCCGGACGCGGCGGCGATCCGCACCCAGGACGCGGCCGTCCCGCGCCCCCGGCGGGCGGTCCCCGTCTACCGTCTGCACACGCGGCGCATCGCCGGCGCTGTCGACGCGGAGGCTGCCTTCAGCAGGATGTACGCGGCCTCGCGGCGGGCGTTCTGGCTGGACAGTTCGCTGGTCGAGGAGGGGCTTTCGCGGTTCTCGTTCTTCGGTGACGACAGCGGTCCGCTCGCCGAGTTCGTGCGCTACGACGTCGAGAGCGGGCGGTGCGAGATCGAGCGGGCCGGGCGGCCGCCGCGCAAGGTCTCGGCGAGTGTCTTCGACTACCTCAAGCGGCAGTTGACGAGCCGCCGGGTGGACGCCGCCGGGCTGCCCTTCGACTTCACCGGGGGCTATGTCGGCTACTTCGGCTACGAGTTGAAGGCCGACTGCGGTGCACAGAGCTCACCGAACCGGCACTCGTCCGAAGTCCCGGACGCCTGCTGGCTGTTCGCGGACCGGCTCATCGCCGTGGACCATCTGAAGAAGGTCACCTACGCGGTCTGCCTGGCGGAGGACACCCCGCAGGGCGCGCGGGAGGCCGACGACTGGCTCGAGAGTGCGCTGGCCCAGCTCAGCTTCGTCTCCGCCGCCGCCGAACGGCCGTCGCCGCCCGGGCGGACCGAGCCCGACCTCGGCGCCGCCGAGCCGTGGCTGGTCCGGGACCGGGCGACGTATCTCGCGGACATCGAGTCCTGCCAACGGGAGTTGAGGGCGGGCACCAGCCACGAGATCTGTCTGACGAACGCCGCCCGTTTACCCGCCCCGCCGGACGCCTACGACTTCTACCGTGTGCTGCGCCGGGTCGACCCGGCCCCGTACGCGGCCTTCCTGAGGTTCGGGGACGTCGACGTGGCCGGCTCCTCCCCGGAGCGGTTTCTGCGGATCACCCGGGACGGGGTCGCCGAGGGCCGGCCCGGCAAGGGCACCGCGCCCCGCGGGGACGGACCCGAGGCGGACGCCCGGCTACGGGACGCGCTCGCGGCGGACGCCAGGACGCGCGCCGAGAACCTGATGATGGTCGACCTGCTCCGCAACGACCTGGGCCGGGTCTGCCGTACGGGGTCGGTGCGGGTGCCCCGGCTGATGGCCACCGAGACGTATGCGACCGCGCACCAGCTCGTCTCCACGGTGGAGGGGCGCCTGCGGGAGGGCACGGACGCGGTGGACTGCGTGCGGGCATGCTTCCCCGGCGGCTCGATGACCGGGGCACCGAAGCTGCGCGCGATGGAGATCACCGACGGGCTGGAGACCGAGGCGCGCGGCGTGTACTCCGGGGCCATCGGCTATCTGGGGTGCAGCGGGGGCGCGGACCTCAACACCGTCATCCGTACGGCCGTGTTCGCGGACGGGCTGATGCAGCTCGGCACCGGCGGCGCGATCGTCCTCGACTCCGATCCGGTCGCCGGGTACGACGAGATGTTGCTGAAGACCGCGGCCCAGATGCGGGCCCTGCACCTCCACACCGCGGACCGGATAGGCAAGCAGCGGCAGCACTCGGCGGCCCGCGCCGACGCCCGCCGGACGCACACGGCCAGCGAGGAGCCGGTGCGATGACGACTCGGCAGATCACCCACGGCGAGGTGCACGCGCTCGCGTCCCGTGCGCGCCGGTCACGGGGTGCCGCCGGGCGACCGGGTACGGCCGGCGCTGCCAGACGCCGGCCGCCGTATTCGGGAAGGGGAAACAGCCCGATCACGGCGGGTTCATTCCGGTAGCGCCGCGCACAGGGCGTCGAGCGCACCCGACCAGGCGTGGTCCGGCGGTGTCCCGTACCCCACCACCAGCGCGTCACGCCGTTCGGCGGTCGCCTGCGGGTGCCGGTAGCGGTGCAGCCCGTGCACTGCCAGCCCCCGCCAGGCCGCCGACCGCAGCGCCGCCTGCTCGGTGTCCGGCGGCAGCCGCAGCACCACGTGCAGGCCCGCCGCGATGCCGGTGGCGCGGACCTGCGGGGCCCGCCGCGCGAGTTCCGCGACGAGCGCGTCCCGGCGGCGGCGGTAGCGCAGGCGGGCGGCGCGGACATGGCGGTCGTAGGCTCCGGAGGTGAGGAACTCGGCGAGCGTCAGCTGGTCCAGGACCCCGCAGGTGTCGACGCCGCCCTTCGCCCGCGCCGTCTCCTCCATGAGCCCCGGCGGCAGCACCAGCCAGGCCAGTCTGAGGCCGGGGGCGAGGGATTTGCTGGCCGTGCCCGCGTACACGACATGGTCCGGGTCCAGGCCCTGAAGGGCGCCTACGGGCTGCCGGTCGTAGCGGAACTCGCCGTCGTAGTCGTCCTCGACGACCAGGCCGCCGGTGCGGCGCGCCCAGTCGACGACGGCCGCCCTTCGGTCGCGGTGCAGGGTGCCGCCCATCGGGAACTGGTGGGCGGGGGTGAGCAGGACCGCGGACTCGTCCGTCAACTCCCCCGGATTCGTGCCCCGTTCGTCGAACGGCAGCGGGACCGTCCGCAGACCGGCGTCCGCCAGCAGCTTCCAGTGCACGTCGAGGCCGTAGGACTCCACGGCGACCGTGCTCGCCCCGCGCGCCCGCAGCACGGCACCGAGAATGCGCAGGCCGTGCGAGATGCCGGCGCACACCAGGATGCGCTCGGGGTCGGCGCGCACGCCCCGGGCCCGGGCGAGGTAGCCGGCGAGCGCGGTGCGCAGTTCGACACGGCCGCGGGGGTCGCCGTAGTCGAGGGCCTGGTACGGGGCCGCGGTGAGGGCGCGGCGGGTGGCCTTGAGCCACTCGGCGAGGGGGAAGGAGGCGAGGTCGGGAACGCCGGGGATCAGGTCGTAGGCGGCGCGGGTGCGGGGCCGGGGGGCCGGGGCGGAGGGCCGGCCGACCGTGCTCCCCCACTGCCTCAAGGGCGTCGGAGTCACCCCCATGGCCACCCGGGTGCCCGAACCCTGCCTCGCCGTCAGCCAGCCCTCCGCCACCAGGTCGGCGTAGGCGTCTGCGACGGTGTTGCGGGCGATGCCCAGGTCGGCGGCGAGGGTGCGGGAGGAGGGCAGCCGGGTGCCGGGAGCCAGGCGGCCGGTGCGGACGGCCTCGCGCAGGGCGTCGGTGAGACCTCTGCGTATCCCCGGGCCGGTCGGCTCCACATGCAGGTCGACGCCCAGAGTGGCCCACGTTTTCGCCATGGAAATGGACCATACCCCTGGGCTGCCCGGCTCCTAGGGTCGAGGTCATGACCACAGAGGAAACCACCGAGTACGCGGCCGAAGAGCGGGCCCGGATGAGCTGGGCCAAGCAGGCCCCCGAGGTCTACAAGGCGATGGCCCGCCTCGACGCGGCCGCCAAGCAGGGCCTCGACCCCCGTCTGGTGGAGCTGGTGCGGCTGCGTGCGTCCGCGATCAACCACTGCGCGTTCTGCCTCGACATGCACACCAAGGACGCGCTCGCGGCGGGCGAGAGCGTCCAGCGGATCGTGCAGCTGGGCGCGTGGGAGGAGTCGAGGCACTTCTACACGGAGAAGGAGCTCGCCGCGATCGAGCTGACGGAGGCCGTGACCGTCCTGACCGACGGGTTCGTGCCCGACGAGGTGTACGAGAAGGCCGCCGAGCACTTCGAGGAGGCCGAGCTGGCCCAGCTGATCGCCACCATCGCGGTGATCAACGCGTGGAACCGGTTCGGGGTGACCACACGGGCGGTGCCCGGTCACTACCAGGTGGGCGATTTCGAGTGACCACGCGTACGAAGGTCCTCGACCGTGAGGCCGGCCGGGCCCTGTCCGCGCTCAGCGCGGTCGCGAAGAGGGGGCTCGGCGACCCTGCCCTCGCCGAGCTGGTCGTGATCAGGGCCTCGCAGATCAACCACTGCGCGTTCTGCCTCGACATGCACCTGGCGATCGCCCGCAGGCACGGGGTGAGCGAGCAGCAACTGGATCTGCTCGCCGCCTGGGAGGAGGCCGAGGACGTCTACGACGAGCGGGAGCGGGCCGCGCTCGCGCTGACGGAGGCGGTGACGGTCCTGACGGAGGGATTCGTGCCGGACGAGGTGTACGAGCGGGCCGCCAAGCACTTCGACGACGCCCGACTCGCCCATCTCATCGCCCTGATCGTCGCGATCAACAACTGGAACCGGGTGATGGTCGGCCACCGCATCCCGCCGGGGGGTTACACGCCATGAGCAAGGTGGACGTCTTCCGCACGCTGCACAAGCGCCGGCTCCCGGACGACCCCCTCGTGCTGCCCGGCCCCTGGGACGCGGTCAGCGCCCGGGTGTTCGTCAGGGCCGGCTTCCCCGCACTCGCCACGCCCAGCGCGGGGATCGCCGCCTGCCTCGGACATGAGGACGGGTCGACACCGGCCGACGAGATGTTCGCCGCGGTGGCACGCATCGCGCGGGCCGTGGACGTGCCGGTGTCGGCCGACGTCGAGGGCGGGTACGGGCTGGCGCCGAAGGAGCTGGTGGAGCGGCTGCTGGAGGCGGGGGCGGTGGGCTGCAATCTTGAGGACTCCGACGGGGGTGTCCTCAAGGATCCGCACGAGCACGCCGAGTGGCTCGCCGGGGTGCGCCACGCGGCCGGCGACCTGCTCTTCGTCAACGCCCGCGTCGACACCTTCGCCCACGGGGACGGCGACCCCGAACGGGCCATCGAACGGGCGGCGTTGTACGTCGCCGCGGGCGCCGACTGCATCTATCCGATCGGCGCCCCGCCGGACGTACTGCCCTTGCTGCGGTCCGGGATCCAGGGGCCGATCAACATGTTCGCCCTGCTGGACGGCAAGGGCCCCTCGCCCACCGAACTCGGTGAACTCGGGGCCACTCGCGTCACGTTCGGGCCGGGACTCCTGCGGCAGGCGACGGCTGCGGTCAAGGAAATCGCCGCCCGCCTGAAGTAGCGGTCTAGGACAGCCACGCCTTCCAGGTGGACGCGTGGCTGTCCACCCACTTCTTCGCCGCCTCGTCCGGGCTCAGCTTCTGGTCGGCGATCATCAGGGAGACCTCGTTCTGGTCCTCGGTCGTCCACTTGAACTTCTTCAGGAAGGACGCCGCCTTGCCGCCCTTCTTGGAGAAGTCGGCGTTGAGGTACTTCTGCAGCGGAGTGTGCGGATAGGCGCAGGCGACCTTCGCCGCGTCCGCGTCACAGCCCTCCTTGTACGGCGGCAGCTTCACCTCGGTCATCGGGACCTTCTTGAACAGCCACTGCGGCGCGTACCAGTACGTCAGGAAGGGCTTCTTCTCCTTGGCGAACTGCTTCATCTGGGTGATCTGCGCGGCCTCCGAGCCGGCGAACACCACCTGGTAGTTCAGCTTCAGGTTGGACACCAGCGCCTTGTCGTTGGTGACGTAGGACGGGGAGCCGTCCATCAGCTGGCCCTTGCCGCCGCTCTCCGCGGTGCGGAACAGCGAGGAGTACTTGTTGAGGTTCTTCCAGTTCGTGATGTCCGGGTGCTGCTTGACCAGATAGGTCGGCACGTACCAGCCGATGTGGCCGGTCACGCCGAGGCCGCCGCCGCGCGCGATCGTCTTCTTGTCGTCGACGTAGCGCTTCTCCTGGTCGGGGTGGCCCCAGTCCTCCAGGATCGCGTCGACCCGGCCCTGGCTGAGCGCGTCCCAGGCGGGGACCTCGTCGACCTGGACGGTGTCGACGCGGTAGCCGAGCTTGTGCTCCAGGAGGTACTGGGCGACGGCCACGTTGGACTGCGCACCCACCCAGGACTGGACCGACAGGGTCACGGTGTTGGCGCCCTGCGCGTTGGCGAAGGGGGAGGTCTGCTTGGTCATGTCGGCGGCGCCGCAGCCGGTCAGCAACAGCAGCGCGGACCCTGCGGCCACGGCAGTTGTCGTACGGAGTCGCATGTCACGCTCCCTTCTTCGCGCGGCGTTCCGTCGGCTGCGTCACCCGGTCGAGCATCAGGCCGAGGCAGACGATGGCCGCGCCGGCCACCAGACCGGTCGCCAGGTCGCCCTGTGCGAGGCCGAACACGGCGTCGTAGCCGAGCGCGCCGCCGCCGACCAGGCCGCCGATGATGACGACGGCGAGGACCAGGACCACGCCCTGGTTGACGGCGAGGAGCAACGCGGGCCGGGCGAGCGGGAGTTGGACCTGGCGCAGCTGCTGGGCGCTGCTCGCGCCGAGCGAGCGGGCCGACTCCAGGGCCGCCGGGTCGACCTGGCGCAGTCCCTGCGCGGTGATGCGGACGACGGCGGGCAGGGCGTAGACCACGGCCGCGGCGACGGCAGGGGCGCGCCCCACACCGAACAGCGCGACGACCGGGATCAGGTACACGAACTGCGGCATCGTCTGGAAGACGTCCAGGACGGGGCGCAGGGCCCGCTCGAAGCGGTCGCTGCGGGCCGCTGCGATGCCGGTCGCGAAGCCCAGGACGAGGGTGACGGCGACGGCGGCGAGGACCTGGGAGAGCGTGTCGAGCGACGGCTTCCACACGCCCAGCACGCCGATCGCGGCCATGGCGAGGACCGCGGTGAGCGCGGTGCGCCAGGTGCCGATCAGCCAGGCGAGGGCGGCGACCAGGAGCAGGACCGCCCACCAGGGCAGCCACTGCAGGCCGCTGCGGACCGGATCCAGTACCCAGGTGGTGAAGTGGCCCGCCCAGTCGGCGGTGCCGCCCACCACGGGCACGCCCGAGTACAGGTGCGCGGTCATCCAGTCGACGGCGCGGTTGACCGGGTCGGCGATGTTCACCGTCCAGGCGTCGGGCCAGTCGAGCCGGCCCGCCAGGCGGCCGACGAGAGCGACGGCAACGGCGGCGGCGAGCGCGTAGGCCCATGCCGCGCGCCGGGGTTCACCGGTGCCGCCGCCCGCCGCTCCGGTGATCCGGTCCAGTACGACGGCCAGCAGCACGATCGGGATACCGGCCGCGAGCGCCGCGCCCACGTCGACCGAGGCCAGCGCCTGGTAGACGCGGTCACCGAGGCCGCCCGCGCCGATGACGGAGGCGATGACGGCCATCGACAGCGCCATCATGATCGTCTGGTTCAGGCCCAGCAGAAGTTCCTTGCGGGCCAGTGGGATACGGGCGGTCAGCAGGCGCTGGGGTCCGTTGGCGCCGAGCGACTCGACCGCCTCCAGGACCTCCCTGTCGGCGCCGCGCAGCCCGAGCGAGGTGAGACGGGCCATCGGCGGGGCGGCGTAGACGACGGTGGCCAGCACCGCCGCCGGGACGCCGATGCCGAAGACCAGCACCACGGGCAGCAGATACGCGAACGCCGGCAGCACCTGCATGGTGTCCAGAACCGGGCGCAGCGCGCGGTCGAGACGGTCGGAGAGACCGGCGGCGAGGCCGAGCACGGCACCCACGACCACCGACACGAGCACGGCGACCACCATGAGCGCGAGCGTCTGCATGGTCGGCACCCACATACCGAGCAGACCGCAGGCCAGGAAGGCGGCGGCCGTGCCGAGGGCGAGCCGGACTCCGGCGACCCGCCAGGCGACAAGGGCCCCGAGGGCCGTGACACCGGCCCAGCCCGCGGCCAGGAGCACCAGATACACGGCCCGTACGGAGAGCACGACCCCGTTGCTGATGTAGCCGAAGAAGTAGAGGAACAGGGGGTGGCTGTCCCGGTTGTCGATGATCCAGTCGCTGGTGCTGGTGAGCGGCTTGGAGAGGTCGACGGTGAGGGCGCCGGGCCAACTGCCGCTCGCCCAGCGGGCGTTGGCGAGCGGCACGAGGATGGCCGCGGCGAGCGCGAGAAGCAGCAGCTTCTGGACCGCGCGGTGCCTGAGCAGGCCGCTGGGAAGTATGCGCGGGGCGGATGCGGTGACCGTGGCCATCAGACCGCCTCCTTCTGCGGCTCCGTTCCGGCGACGACGCCGAGGAGCCTTTCGTGGTCGACAACGCCGAGGCAGCGGCCGTCCTCCACCACGCAGGCCGCCCTGCCGCTGCGGGCGACGACCTTGATCGCGTCGGCGACGACCTCGTCGGGAGCGAGCGCGCCGGGATGCTCCGCCGCGTCGCAGCCGCCGGGCCGCATCGCCGTACGGACCGTCATCACCTGCTCGCGCGGCACGTCGCGGACGAATTCGCGTACGTAGTCGTCGGCCGGGTTGCCGACGATCTCCTCCGGGGTGCCGAGCTGCACCACACTGCCGTCGCGCATCAGCGCGATGCGGTCGCCCAGCTTCAGCGCCTCGGAGAGGTCGTGGGTGATGAAGACCATCGTGCGGCCCTCCTCGCGGTGCAGCCGGACCACCTCCTCCTGCATGTCCCGCCGGATCAGCGGGTCCAGCGCGCTGAACGGCTCGTCGAAGAGCAGGACTTGGGGGTCGACGGCCAGCGCGCGGGCGAGACCCACACGCTGCCGCTGACCGCCCGACAGCTGACTCGGGCGGCGCTGTTCCATGCCCTCCAGGCCGACCTTGGCGACGACTTCCCGGGCGCGCGCCCGCCGCTCGGACCTGCTCACGCCCTGGATCTCCAGGCCGTACGCCACGTTGTCGAGGACCGTGCGGTGCGGCAGCAGGCCGAAGTGCTGGAAGACCATCGCGGCGCGGTGGCGGCGCAGTTCACGCAGCCGGGACTTGTCCATGGCGCGGACGTCCTCGCCGTCGATGGCGATCGCGCCCGCCGTCGGCTCGATCAGCCGGGTCAGACAGCGCACGAGGGTGGACTTGCCCGAGCCCGACAGGCCCATCACCACGAAGACCTCGCCCTTGCGTACGTCGAAGGAGACGTCTCGGACGGCGGCCGTGCAGCCGGTGCGGGAGCGGAGTTCGGCGGGTTCCAGGGATGTCAGTTCAGGGTCGGCCGGGACACGGTCGGCCTTCGGGCCGAACACCTTCCACAGGCCGTTGACGGAGAAGACAGGGGTACTACTCATCACACATCACTTCCGATCAGGTCTACGGCCCTCTCCCCGACCATCAGCACTCCGATCATCGGGTTCACGGCGGGCATGGTCGGGAACACGGAGGCGTCGGCGATACGGATGGCGTCCAGGCCGCGGATCCTCAACTCGGGGTCTACGACGGCCAGTTCGTCGGAGGCGGATCCCATACGGCAGGTGCCCGCCGGGTGGTACACGGTGTGCGCGACGCTGCGGGCGTACACGCTCAGCTCCTCGTCGCCCGTGATGTCCGGGCCCGGTGCCACCTCACGCTTGAGCCAGCCCGCCAGCGGCTCGGTGCGCGCGATCTCGCGGGCGATGCGGATGCCGTCGACGAGGGTGTGGCCGTCGTAGTCGTCCTCGTCGGTGAAGTAGCGGAAGTCGAGGGCGGGCTTCACGGACGGGTCGGCGCTGGTGAGGTACAGCCGGCCGCGGCTCTTCGGCTTCGGGATGTTGGGGGTCATCGAGACGCCGTACGGGGGCCGTTCGTAGCCGATGCGCTCCGGGTTGTCCGTGAACGGGACCTGGTAGAAGTGGAACATCAGATCGGGGCCCGCGTGTTCGGGGTCGCGCCGCACGAACAGCCCGGCGTCGCTGTCCATCGCGGAGTTCTCCGGGATCGGGCCGTGGGTCTCCCAGACGATCACCGACTCGGGGTGGTCGAGCAGGTTCTCGCCGACGCCCGCGAGGTCGTGCGCGACGGGGATGCCGAGCGCCTCCAGGTCCGCCTTGGGGCCGATGCCGGAGTGCAGGAGCAGACGGGGCGAGTCGACGGCGCCGGCACACAGCAGGACCTCGCCCCGGGCCCGTACGACGAACTCCTCGCCGTCCTTGGTGCGGACGTGCACGCCCTCGGCCCGGGTGCCGTTCAGCTCCAGCCGGTAGGCCCAGGTCTCCAGGAGGATCGTCAGGTTCTCGCGCTCGTCCATCACCGGGTGCAAATACGCCACCGACGCCGACGACCGCTTGTTGTCCTCGGGGTGGTAGGCGAGGTCGAAGAAGCCGGCGCCCTCGGTGAACGGCGAGCGGTTGAAGCCCTCGATCCGCGGGACCCCGGTCGCGTCCCGTGCGGCGTCGACGAAGTCGCGGGCGATGGCGTTCCGGTCCTTCTCGTCGACCGGGACGATGTTGTTCAGCAGCCTGGCGTAGTACGCCTCCATCGGCACCGCGCCCCAGCCCTTGGCGCCGGCCTCCTCCCACTCGTCCCAGTCGGACGGCAGCGGCTTGAAGGCGATCAGGGTGTTGTGCGAGGAGCAGCCGCCGAGGACGCGGGCGCGGCTGTGCCGGATGTGGGAGTTGCCGCGGGGCTGCTGGGTGGTGGGGTAGTCGTAGTCCAGCTCCCCGCCGAGCAGGCCCATCCAGCGGCGCAGGGTCAGCACGTCCTCGCGGCCGACGTCGCTTGGGCCGCCCTCGATGACGGCGACGGTGACGTCCGGGTTCTCGGTGAGGCGGGAGGCGATGACGGAGCCCGCCGTGCCGCCGCCGATGACGACGTAGTCGTAGACGTGGGGGTTCTCGGGCATGGGGGTGGTGCTCCAAAGTCCAGTGGGGGGTGGGGGATCGGTCGTGGAGTACGGCGGGATACCGCTAGCCCGCGAACCAGCGCACCGGCTTCGGCGCCAGGTTCTGGTAGACGTGCTTGGTCTCGCGGTACTCGGCGAGTCCGGCGGGTCCGAGCTCGCGGCCCACGCCGCTCTTGCCGAAGCCGCCCCACTCCGCCTGCGGCAGGTAGGGGTGGAAGTCGTTGATCCAGACGGTGCCGTGGCGCAGCCGGCCCGCGACCCTGCGGGCCCTTCCGGCGTCGGCGGTCCAGACGGCGCCCGCGAGGCCGTACTCGGTGTCGTTGGCGAGGGCGACCGCCTCGTCCTCGGTGCGGAAGGTCTCGACGGTGAGGACGGGGCCGAAGACCTCTTCCCGTACGACCCGCATCTCGCGGTGGCACTGGTCGAGGACGGTCGGCTCGTAGAAGTAGCCGGTTTCGGGGCGCTGCGGCGACGGTTCGGGGCGCTTGCCGCCGGTGCGCAGCACCGCGCCCTCCGCGAGCGCGGAGGCGACGTACCCCTCGACCTTGGCGCGCTGCTGCTCGGAGACCAGGGGGCCGCACTCGGCGGTGTCCTCGGTGCCGCGGCCGAGGCGGACCCGGCTTGCCCGGCGGGCGAGTTCGGCGACGAAGCGCTCCCGTACGGACTCCTCGACGATGAGGCGGGAGCCGGCCGAGCAGACCTGGCCACTGTGGATGAAGGCGGCGTTCAGGGCCTGGTCGACGGCCGTGTCGAAGCCTTCGTCCGTCGCGCAGGCGTCGGCGAAGACGACGTTGGGGTTCTTGCCACCGAGTTCGAGGGCGACCTTCTTGACGCTCGGGGCGGCGGCCTGCGCGACCTTGGTGCCGCTGGCCAGGCCGCCGGTGAAGGAGACCAGGTCGACGTCGGGGTGCTCGGCGAGACGGGCGCCGACCGAGTGGCCGGCGCCGGTGACGATGCCTGCGACGCCGACGGGGAGCCCCGCCTCGGAGAGCAGGTCGATCAGGGCGATCGTGGTCAGCGGGGTGATCTCGCTCGGCTTGATCACGAAGGTGTTGCCGGCCGCGAGGGCCGGGGCGATCTTCCAACTGGCCTGCAGAAGAGGGTAGTTCCAGGGAGTGATCAGCGCACAGACACCGACGGGTTCGTGCACGACGACGCTGTGGATGTCGGGCGAGCCCGCGTCGACGACCCTGCCCGGGGCCTCGCCGGCGACCAGGTCGGCGAAGTAGCGGAAGGCGTCGGCGACGCAGTCGATGTCGATCCGGCCCTCTTCGACCGTCTTGCCGGCGTCGCGGCTCTCCAGCCGGCCGAGCGGGTCGCGGTCGCGCACGAGGAGGTCGGCGACGCGGCGCAGCAGGGCGGCGCGCTCGGTCACGGGGGTGCGCGGCCAGTCGCCGTGGTCGAAGGCGTGACGGGCGGCCGCGACCGCCAGGTCCGTGTCCTTCTCGTCGCCTTCCGCGACCAGAGCGAAAGCCTGGCCGTCCGCGGGGTCGAGAATCTCGCGCGTGGCGCCGGAGACGGCTTCTCGCCACTCCCCCGCCACGTGGATGGTCGCCTGCGCGTCCAGCCCCAGGGTTTCCACTCTGTCCGCCATGATCCGTATTGCCTTCCGTTCCTGTTCAGTGCCCCTGAGTGACACATGTGTGACTCACGAGGACCGTGAGCGCCTGCCCCCCGGCCTCCGGTTGCATGCGCAATCCATGGCCGAAAGTGCGGCGCGTCACTGACAATGCGAACAAATGGGGTGGAACGCACGCCGGGTGGTGAGTCGCTCCGGGGCATGGACTCCCGCGAATCCTTTGACTAAAGTCAAAGAAATATGGAGCCAGGACGTACGCAGCCGGGTACGCAGCCGGTGCCGGCGGAGCATGTGGCGGCCCTCCGCCGGTTCAACCGCTACTTCACGCGCCGTATCGGGGCGCTCGACGACCACTACCTCGGCCAGGACCGCCCGCTCGGCGAGGCCCGGCTGCTGTTCGAGATCGCCGGGAATGCCGGCGGGGTGTCCCTGCGGGAGCTCAGGGGCCGGCTGGGTCTCGACGCGGGCTATCTCAGCCGCATGGTGAAGGCCCTTGAGGCACAAAGCCTGGTCCGGATCAGCGTCCACCCCGACGACAGCCGGCTGCGCATGATCGAACCGACACCGGCCGGACACCTCGAGGTCAAGGAGCAGAACCGCCGGGCCAACGCGCTCGCGGCGGGCCTGCTGGACACGCTGGGCCCCGGCCAGCGCGCGCAGCTGATCGAGGCGATGACCACCTCCCAACGCCTGCTGCGGCTGGCCGCCATCACCGTCGAGCTCGTCGAGGGCGCCTCCCCGGACGCCCGCGCGTGCCTGGACGCCTACGCCGCCGACATCGACGAACGCTTTCCGGAGGGCTTCGACAAGTCCGACCTGGTCGGGCCGGCGGAGGTGTCCGGGGACGCCGGCGCGTTCTTCGTCGCGTACGAGGAGGGGCGCCCCGTGGGCTGCGGGGCGCTGCGCCGGCTGGAGCCCGGCGCGGGCGAGATCCGGCATGTGTGGGTGGATCGGGAGGCCCGCCGGCTCGGCCTTGCCCGCCGGATCCTGCACGCCCTCGAAGGTGAGGCGACCGCGCGCGGCTGCACCGTCGTACGCCTCGACACGCACGCGACGCTCACCGAGGCACAGGCGATGTACCGGGCGTCCGGGTACACGGAGATCCCCGCGTACGTCGACCACGTCTACGCCCATCACTGGTTCGAGAAGCGGCTACCCGGAGCGGACTGACCGGCTCCTCCGCCGGCAGCTCCCGTACGCGCTCGCACAGCCACCCGCGCGCCGGGTCGGCATCATGGCGCGGATGCCAGGCCAACCCCGCGTTGAGCGCGGGGAGTCGGAGCGGCACGTCGAGGGCATCGACGGGACCGTGCAGCTTGCCGCGTCGCGAGACGATCACATGGTCCTGGCGGCGACGGCGGTGGCCGTCACGGCGTACCGCGACCGGGCGAAGTCACGCACTATCGCGTCCGGACAGAGACGCGTACTGTCGCGTTCGGGCCGGCCGTGACCGCCCAACCACCGCTGGACGCCCCAGAGTTACCCGAATTCCCCGAATCCCCCAGTTCCCCGTATTCCCCCAGTTCCCCGAATACTCCGAGTTCCCCGAGGAGCCACCCCATGCCCACCCTGCCGGCCCCGGTCCTGGACCTGCTCATGCTGCGCGGCACCGTCACCGAGGCCGAACCGATCACCGCCCGCATGCGCCGACTGCGCATCGAGGGGGACCAGCTCGCCGGGCTCTCCGTCCGGCCCGGCCGGCAGGTGCGCGTCCTGGTCGGCGGCGGACTGACCCGTCGTACGTACTCGGTGTGGCGCTACGACCCCGCCGGTGCCGTCGAGTTGTGCGTGCTGGACCACTCCGGGGCGGGGCCCGGCGGCCGCTGGGGGCGCAAGGTCGCGGTGGGCGAGCCGGTGCGACTGGGCAGACCGGAGGGCTCGTTCACGCTCCGCCCCGAGGCGGCCCACCACGTCTTCGTCGGCGAGGAGACCGCGTCCGTAGCGTTCGGTGCGATGCTTGCGGCACTGCCCGAGGATGCGCGGATCTCCGGTTGCGTGGAGACGGAGTCGGCCGTGGACCGGCTGCCGCTGAAGCACTCCGAGCGGCTGAACTGGCTCACCAGGGGCGGCACTTCGCTCCCGGACGCGGTCCGGCGGCTGGCTCCCGCGCCGGGCGGGATCGCCTACGTCGCCGGGGAGGCCCGTACCGTGCAGCAGGTGCGGCAGGTGCTCGTCCGGGAGGCGGGGTGGGACCGGCGGGCCGTGCTCACCAAACCGTTCTGGGCGCCGGGGAAGCGCGGGCTGGAGTAGGCCCTACGTGCAGTCCGCGCCGGTGGGGCAGAAGGACCGCACCGCCATCGCCAGCGGATCCCGCACCAGTGCGGGGTCCAGGTCCGCGGGGCCGCTGGAGCGGATCGCGTAGAGCGTGCCGTCGGCGGCCTGGAAGCGGTGGTCGACGACCTGGCGCGAACCCTTGTCCCCGTTGTCGTCGGCTTCGTATCGGTACGACAGTTCGGCCCAGGTGTCGCCGCGGTCCCGTTCCAGGACCTGGTAGCCGGGCTGCTTCGCGAAGCCGAAGCCAGGGTCCTTCTCGGCCAGGGTCAGGGAGTCGTAGGGGGTGGCCTCGGTCACCTCGAAGATCTGCAGCTGCCGGTTGCCGCCGGGGGCGTCGTAGTAGACGACCGGTGCGAACTTGCCCTGCTTCTCGCGGCGGTTCCAGCCCTGGGGGACGTCGACCGCGTAGCCGATCGGGTCCTGGGCACGGCGGTAGCCGACCGAGGGCGACGGCGACGAGGACGAGGACGCCAGAGGCGAGGCCCACGGGGTGGCCGGGTCGGTCGCGCTCGGTGTGGTGGTGACCGTGACGCTGACGCTCGTCGCGGGAGTGGCCCCGGCGCCCGTCGCGTTGCCGCGGGTGAAGTACCAGACACCGGCTCCGGAGCCCGCGCCGAGAACGGCCGTGACCGTGAGGGCGACCAGGACGCGGCGGGCACCGTGGCGCGGGGCGGGAGCGGGCGCGGGGATCGGGCCGGTCGGCGGGCCGACGACAGGGCCGGGGGTCGGCGGCGGGGGCGGCCAGGCCGGGGGCCGGGCGCCGCCCACCTGGGTCTCGGCGGACGCCCAGGGCGGTGGCGCCTGCCCGGTCTGCGTCTGGGCCGAGGACCACGGCGGCACGGTTCCCGGCGGCGGCGTCACCGGCGGCCGGGCGGACCAGGCCGCCTGGCCTCTCTCCTCGCTCGGCTCGTGCTCGGCTCCGGAATCGGAGCTGTAGCCGTCCCATCCGTTCATGACGCGACCCCCGAATCACCCCATTGGTTACAGCATTCGACGGTAGCGGCGAAAACGGCCACGGGCCCCGTTCCGGAAAGAACCGGAACGGGGCCCGTGCAGGGTCGTGACAGAACCGTAAAGCCGTGCAGGCTCAGTGGGTTCAGATGAGGCCGAGGCCGCGGACCGCCTCGCGCTCCTCCTCGAGCTCCTTGACGGAGGCGTCGATGCGGGCGCGGGAGAACTCGTTGATGTCCAGGCCCTGGACGATCTCGTAGACGCCGTCCTTGGTGGTGACCGGGAAGGAGGAGATGAGGCCCTCCGGGACACCGTAGGAGCCGTCCGACGGGATGCCCATGGAGGTCCAGTCGCCGTCCGCGGTGCCGTTGACCCAGGTGTGGACGTGGTCGATGGCGGCGTTGGCGGCCGACGCGGCGGAGGACGCGCCACGGGCCTCGATGATCGCGGCACCGCGCTTGGCGACGGTCGGGATGAACTCCTCGGCCAGCCACTTCTCGTCGTTCACGGTCTCGGCGGCGTTCTTGCCGGCGACCGTGGCGTGGAAGATGTCCGGGTACTGGGTGGCGGAGTGGTTGCCCCAGATCGTCAGGCGCTTGATGTCGGCGACCGTCGAGCCCGTCTTCTTCGCGAGCTGGGTCAGCGCGCGGTTGTGGTCCAGGCGGGTCATCGCGGTGAAGCGCTCGGCCGGTACGTCCGGGGCGGCGGCCTGGGCGATCAGGGCGTTGGTGTTGGCCGGGTTGCCGACGACGAGGACCTTGATGTCGTCCGCGGCGTTGTCGTTGATGGCCTTGCCCTGCGGCTTGAAGATGCCGCCGTTGGCGGAGAGCAGGTCGCCGCGCTCCATGCCCTTGGTGCGGGGGCGGGCGCCGACGAGGAGGGCGACGTTGGTGCCGTCGAAGGCGACGTTCGGGTCGTCGGTGATGTCGATGCCCTGCAGCAGCGGGAACGCGCAGTCGTCGAGCTCCATGGCGGTGCCCTCGGCGGCCTTCAGCGCCGGGGTGATCTCGAGCAGACGCAGCTTGACCGGCACGTCCGCGCCGAGCAGCTGGCCGGAGGCGATGCGGAAGAGCAGGGCGTAACCGATCTGGCCGGCCGCGCCGGTGACGGTGACGTTCACGGGAGTGCGGGTCATGGCGTTCTCCGTATGACAGCTGGCGGTGGTGTCGTCCGGGTGGGACGTACAGATGATCGATCTCTTGGCGTCAAGAGAGATCCACCGGTCAGGCTATCGCGCATCCGGGATCCCGGATGCGCGGGTCCGTGTGGCCCGCCCCACAGCGGGAACCGGCGCGAAAAGAAATGTGGGCGGCACGAATAGTCGCCCCCATCCCGGGCACGCGAACCGTACCCCCACGGGAGTCCGGCACAGTCGGTACCCCCACCGGCGGCCGCCTCAGTCCCCCCTCTCCCGGACGGGCGGCCGCCCCCTCTGTCTCCTTACTTGGTGCACCCCTTCTGCCCCGACGCCAGCGTCGCGCACGCCGTCGCCTCGCCCGCGTCCTTCACGGCGACCATCGGGGTGTAGGCGATGTTGTCCCCGGCCGTGGTGATGCTGTCGTTCTCCTTGGCCTTGCCCGCCGTCACCTGGACGGAGTCCCCCTGGGTGGCCTGGGTGACTCGGCCCCAGGCCGCGCCGCACGTCTTGCTGTAGCGCACCTCGACGGTGGCCGTGCCGACGACGGCGGTCTTGGCGGTCGTCACCGTGGCGGTGTCCTTGGTGCAGCCCATCGCCTCGGCGTCCTTGCCGGTGCACGAGGCACCGCTGCACTTCACGCCGGCCGGCAGGTCGGTCCGGGCGCTGACGGACGGCGACGGCGAAGCGCCGCTCTCGTTCTTCTTGTCCGAGCCCTTCTCGGTCAGGAAGAACACCGCAGCTATCACGACCAGGACACCGACGACACCCGCGAGGAACATCGTCAGCCTGCGCCTGCCCCCGCCGGAGGAGGAGCCCCCACCGGGCCGCGGCCCCTGCGGCGGCTCGCCGAACGGGCTCGGCGTCCCCGGCGTCCAGCCCGGAGAGTCGGCGGCCGGCCCCGGCGCCGGTATCGCGGCTCCGGGAGTACGCGCGGCGGACTGCGACGGGCCCCGATATCCGGCCACCCCCCACGAGTTGGCGCCGGAGGAACCCTCCGCGGGAGAAGCCGGAGAAGCCGGAGAACCTGATGGAGAAGAAGCAGGAGATGAAGCAGGAGAGGAGGCAGGAGCGGAGGCGGGGGAAGAAGCGGGAGAAGCACCCGCCGAGTCCCGCACATCCGGCCCCGTCGGCTGCGGCGGCACCGTCGGTGCCACTCCCGCCGGTCCCGCGACACCCGGCGTCGCCGTCGCGCTGCCGGACTTGCGTGCCGTCCTGCTTCCCTTGGCATTGGCGGGAGGCGCCCCGAACTCCCCGAGCGCGGCGCGCGCCTGGGAGATGCGGATGGCCTCCATGGTCATGTCGTGGCGCATCTCCGAACGGCTCCAGGCACGTTCGGCGAGCTCCCACATGGTCGTCAGATGGATCGGGTTGGTACCCGTGACTTCGGCCAGCGCCACGATCGCGCCCTTGGGCGCGAGCAGCCGGCCGTTCAGATACCGCTCCCAGGACGTCTTGCTGTAGCCCGTGCGGTCGGCCACCGACGCGATGCTCAGGCCGCTGCGGTCCACGAGCCGGCGCAGCTGGCTCGCGAACTCCCTGACCTGCGGATCGAGTTCATCCGGCAAGGCCCTCCAACGAGGCATTGCTTCCCCCCTCTTCCCCCCCGGTTGGTACTGGTCTTCCTCGCGTTCCCCCGCGCGTGGTGCCCGTTCTGGCTACCCACAGGGATGCGCCCAGTAAGGATCTCAGTTCCCGGGATGGGGGCGCACGGGAGCGTTCGGCCCGCTCGGCATGCACCGTTGCACGCCGACCCGGCCATGGTCCAGTGTCCCACCGGCAGCCCCCTCCGCCGCCCGGCCGGACTCGCCCACGCTAGCCCGCTCATCGAACAACCCCGTGTCAAATTCGCAAACTTGTCAATACATCGACACCGCAGGCACACATGGACAACCCCACATGTCACGGGCGTATTCACCCCACTCATGGGCAACTCATCCGATCATGGGCAACTCACCCGAGCGCGACGACGCCCACGACCGCGATCACCAGCATGAGGAGGAGGAGCAGCGCGGCGTAGAGCAGCAACCGCCCGCCCGGCCGGCGACGGGTCTCCTCGGGGGTGTCCCACCAGGGCAGGGTGGGGTCGTCCTCGTACTCGGGCGCACTCTGGTCACCGGCGGATTTCGCCGGACGCGGCCAGGCCTGGACCGCCAGTTCCCAGCGCACGCCGAAGCGCTCGGCCTCGGTGGCGGCGAGGCCCGCGATCCGGCACAGGGCGGCGACCGCCTGCCGCGGCGGGGGCTGAGTGGCGTTGAGGTACCGGTGCCAGGAGGACTTGCTGTACGCGGTGCGGGCGCCGAGCGAGACGAGGCTGAGCCCCGTGCGGTCCTTCAGCAGCCGCAACTGCTCCACGAAGTGCCGCACCTCCGGCGGCAGATCGTCCGGCAGCGGCTGCCAGGCGCTCATGCTCCCTCACCTCCACGGCGTCCTCAGGGTTGACCGGTCGGTCCGATGGACGACGTCACGCGGTCGATGGTTCCCGCTCCCGTGGCAGGGCGCGGACACCGTATCGGAACGGTCACCTCCCTGCCACAGCGCTCTGACAGCCGTTGAACAGGCGGTTCACCGTGCAGGAGGGTGGGTCTCGCGACGGCCCGTCCTTACTCGGGGGAGAGGACGGGCCGTCGTCACGAAAGGTTCCTGATGGGGCCGGCCATGCGGCTAACCGCTGCTCACCGTGAAGTGCAGCGTGTCCTTCAGGAACGGGATCTGCAGCCACGGGTCCGGCTGCACCATCATCGCCAGCAGCACGATCGCGAGGCCCAGCCCGCCGTATGTGGCGATGTCCGTGAAGCGGGAGCGTACGGCGAGCATGCCGACGTCGGGCATGATCCAGCGCAGTACGGCGCCGCCCACCAGAGCGATGCCGATCAGCAGGGTGCCGTACCGGAAGACGTCGAGCGCGGTCAGCAGCAGACCGAGCGCCACCAGGCCGAGGACGGCGAGGATCGGCCACTGCCGCGCGGGCGCGGGGGCGTCTCCGGCGGCGGCCCGGCCGCCGCCCTCGGGACGTGCGGTGTCCTTCGTGAGCAGCGGGAAGCGGCGGGTGGTGCGGCGCGGATGCCCCTCGGCGTCGGGCGCGCTGATCGCGTCGCGGACGGTCTCGTCCGCCTGCTCCTGGGGGTCCTTCGCCTCAGCCGGCACTGCGCTCCGCCGCCTCGACCACGTTGACGAGCAACTGCGCACGGGTCATCGGGCCGACGCCACCGGGGTTCGGCGAGACCCAGCCGGCCACCTCGGCGACGCCCGGGTGGACATCGCCCACGATCTTGCCCTCGGCGCTGCGCGAGACGCCGACGTCGAGGACGGCCGCGCCCGGCTTCACGTCCTCGGGCCGGATCAGGTGGGCCGAGCCGGCGGCGGCGACGATGATGTCCGCGCGCTTCAGGTGGGACGACAGGTCGCGCGTCCCCGTGTGGCACTGGGTCACGGTCGCGTTCTCGCTGCGGCGGGTGAGCAGCAGCGGCATCGGGCGGCCGATGGTGACACCGCGGCCGACGACCACGACCTCGGCTCCCTTGATCTCGACTCCGTAGCGGCGCAGGAGGGTGAGGACACCGTTGGGGGTGCAGGGCAGCGGGGCCGGCTCGTTCAGGACCAGGCGGCCCAGGTTCATCGGGTGCAGCCCGTCCGCGTCCTTGTCCGGGTCCATCAGCTCCAGGATGCGGTTCTCGTCGATGCCCTTCGGCAGCGGCAGCTGGACGATGTAACCGGTGCACGCCTGGTCCTCGTTGAGTTCCCGTACGACCGCCTCGATCTCCTCCTGCGTGGCCGTCTCCGGCAGCTCGCGCTGGATGGAGGCGATGCCGACCTCGGCGCAGTCGCGGTGCTTGCCGGCGACGTACTTCTGGCTGCCGGGGTCGTTCCCGACGAGGATCGTGCCGAGGCCGGGCGTGACGCCCTTCTCCTTCAGCGCCGCCACGCGGGCGGTCAGATCGGACTTGATCGCGGCTGCGGTGGCCTTGCCATCGAGAATCTGGGCGGTCATGGACCCATCCTCGCGGATGACCGCCTCCCGGTTCCAATCCGGGGCCCCGCGGGGAGCGCAGCCGGGCGTCCGCCTCTATCCGGCCACGCGCCCCACCTCAAGATCATCGAGGTTGCGCTTGCACAACACATATGTAATGCCGCTGGACAAGTAAGTCAGCGGTAAAGAACGATGGCGTGACAGTGCCGCGGACAGCTCATCGGGGGGACGACCGCTTCATCAGAACTTTCCTCCGTACGGCGCCGCGCGTCGTCCCCGCACTTGAGCAACGGAGGAAAACCCGCCATGAGTTACGGCGACCCGAACAACCCCTACGGCCCCCCGCAGGGCCAGCAGCCGGGCTACGGCTACCCCCAGCAGCAGCCGCCGCAGGCACCCGGCTACGGCTACCCCGCGGCTCCCCCGGCCGGCCCCTACGGTGCGGGCGGCCCCGTGATGACGACGATGCCGAGCACCGTGAGCGCGGCCCGGGTGATGCTGTGGGTCATCGTCGGCTTCCAGCTCCTGGGGGTCGCCCTGTTCGCCTTCAGCGCCGCGACCATCGAGGCCGCGAAGAACGGCAGCCTCGACAACCAGGAAGCCTTCGACGCGCTCAAGGACTACTCGACCGCCACGCTGTGGGGCTTCACGGTGTTCGCGCTGGCCTGGGGCGTCTTCGCGATCGTGCTGGCGCTGAAGTTCAACACCGGCGGCAACGGCGTCCGGATCGCGACCCTGGTCTTCGGCATCATCACCGCGGTCCTCGGCCTCTACCCGTTCATCATCATCGGCCTCGTCCACACGGTCCTCGCCATCCTGGTCGCCGTGTTCGTCGGCAACGCAGGCGGCAACGCCTGGTTCAACCGGCCCCGCTACCCGGGCGCCTGAGCAGGCACGCGTACCACTGAACACTTTGCGCCAATAACACGCCAAGGGCCGTGTCTCACCCGTCCGAGGGGGACACGGCCCTGGTGCGTCGCCCTACTCTGACGTGGGTAGCCGGCAGGCACGGGAGACGCACCTTGTACAGCATCATCGTGGTACCTCCGCCGACCCCGGAGGACGAGCGAAACCGCAACCAGTTCCGGCTCGCGCCGGGCGAGCGGCTCACCTTCGGCCGTTCGACGCACGGCGTGGACGTGACGATCCCGCACGAAGGGGTGTCCCGCAGAGCCGGTGAGATCACCGCGCAGGGCGCCTTCTGGATACTGAGCAACCTCAGCCGGGAGCAGACCTACGTCGTGGAGAACCCGGAGGGCGCCGGCGAGCACATGAAGGTCGGCCCCGGCCGTCTCGACGCACCGGTCCCGTTCGAGTTCTCGCGGATCGTGCTGCCGGCCGCGGGCGACCTGCTGCCGATCGAGGTGTGGGCGCCGCGCCACGACTATCTGCACTCCGAGGCCGGCCCCGACGGCGCCACCACCGCCCCCGCCTTCTCCGTCGACCGCACCAAGCGCTACTTCGCGGTCCTGGCCGCCCTGTGCGAACCCCGGCTGCGGGGCGAACCGCACGCCTCCCTGCCGACCGTGGACCAGGTCGTCGACCGGCTGCGCCCGAACTGGCCGGCCGCGTCCCGTACTTCGGTGCAGTGGAACATCGACTACCTGGCGGTGAAGCTGCGCCTGAAGCCCGGCCCGGACGAGGCGGACACGGGCCCGCGCCTCAACGGGAAGAAGGAGTCGCTGGTCTCGCTCGCGCTCCGCTTCGACCTCGTCCGCGAGGACGACCTGGTGGTGCTGGCCGCCTCGCCGTCCGGCCGGGTGGCCCGGTGACCGAGGCCTACGCAGTGCCGGTGCCCAAGGGCTACCGGGTGGGCGTCTGGGAGGTGCGCGAGCCGATCGCGACGGGCGCCTTCGGGAGCGTGTACGAGGGCCGCCGCACCGGCGACCTGATCGGCGAGGAGCTGCCCCGCACGGCCGCCCTGAAGTTCCTGCCGACCGGTACGGGCACCCCGCGCCAACTCACCCACCTGCGCGAACTCGTCGAGCGCGAGGTCGAGTTGCACCGCAGGCTCAGACGCCCCCGCCTGATCCGGATGTACGAGACCCTCACCGTCGACGACCCGTCCCGCCCCGTCCTCGACGGTGCCACCGTCCTCGTACTGGAGAAGGCGGAACGCTCCCTGTCGGCCCTGCTCGCCGCCGCGCCCCGCCCGGCCGCGGGGCCCGCGCTGCTCGCGCAGATCTGCGAGGGCCTGGCCCAGCTGCATCGCGCCGGATGGGTGCACGGTGATCTGAAACCGGCCAATGTGCTGCTGATGAAGGACGGTTCGGCACGGCTGGCGGACTTCAACATGGCCGCGGAACTGGAGGGCACGCACGCGTACACGCCCGCGTTCTCCACCCCCGACTACACGCCCCCGGAACTCCTCTGGTCGGAGATCGGCGAACGGGGCCGCCGCATCCGTCCGTCGGCGGACATCTGGGCCTTCGGTGTCCTGGCGCATCTCGTACTGACCGACTCCCTCCCGCTCCCCGGCGGCACCCCGACCGCCCGCCGCGACGCGGCCGTCGCCTACGCCCGCGGCACCGACGAACTGCGCCTGTCCCCCGAACTCCCGGACGCCTGGCGGGAGATCGTGCGGGACTGCCTGTCCCGTACGCACGCGGACCGCGTCGGCACGGACGCGCTGCTGCGCCGGGTCGAGGAGGTGGCCGGCAGCGGCCGCTCGCCCCGGCTGCCCAGGGTGCTGCCGCCCCGCCGGCGCCGGGCCGCCGTGGCCCTGGTCTCGGCGGTCGCGACGGCGGCCGTCGCGGCGCTCGGCTACGGCATCAGCAACTGGGCCGACTCGGGGTCGGGGGACGCAAAGTCGTCCGAGGCGGCTTCCTACGGCGCCTCCGAACTCCGTACGGACAAGGGCATCCCGGTGCAGTACCGCCGCCTGATCGTCGACTCGGCCCATGACTGCCTCCAGAAGGAGGTCTCGCCGGCCCTCATCGCGGCGATGCTGAAGTCGGAGAGCAACTTCGACCCGAACCTCTCCGATCCGGCCAAGGACGAGTACGGCATCGCCCGCTGGACCCCGAGCCTGCTGCGCTGGTGGATCCGCTCGGACGGGACGACCGCTTCGGCGACCCCCGAGCCGCCCCTGTCGCCCGCCGTGTCCATCCCGGCCATGGGCCGATACCTGTGCTTCATGGAACCGCTTCTGGAGACCTCCCTGCCGGGCGACCGTCGCATACTGCTCGCCGCCGCCTACCGGACCTCGTACAAGAAGGTGAACGCCGCGGGCGGCATTCCCCCGAAGTACCGCACCTACACCGCCCGCGTCGCCCACTACCTCAAGGAGTACACCGCGCCCGGCAAGACGTGACCCTGAGAGTTACGAGGTACCCCCGGCTCCTGTCCCACGGCATCGTGGAGCCACGTGCCGGCGCCCGCACCACCCGCGGCTTCCGGCTTCCTCGGGGGAGAGCCGGAGGCCGCGGCCGTGTTGCCGGGCCGCGGCCCGGCGGAACCCCTGGTCCGGTTGCGGATGTTGATCAGGGGGAGGGCTGGGACCACTCCACCCCCTACCTCCGGCGCATCCTCGGCGACTGGTGGCAGGCCGACCTCACGGTCATCGAACGGGAACTCACCCTCGCCGCCACCACCCCCGCCATGGAAGGCCTCAAGGACCTGGCGGCCCAACGGCATGCCGAGGCCCTGGACGCCGCCCGCCACACCGGCCGCAGCCTGGCCGCCAAATAACGGAGGGAATCCGGATCTGTGCAACCGCGAACGCGACAGACATAAGTCGGCGCTCAGGAAAGGAAGCATCCGTGAACGCATCAAGGAAATCGGTTCCGAGAGAGTCCAAAGCTCCCACGAAACAGAAGACTTCCCTCAAAGGTGTTCCGGACCCGAGTGTGACGATACGGCCGATTCCGCTTGAGCAGCTCGACCTCTCGGGCAGGAAACTGGCCGTCATCGGCGGGACCAACGGCCTCGGTCGAGCGATCGCCCAGCAAGCCCTGGCCCGAGGTGCGGACGTCACGGTGGTCGGGCGGACGTTGCGCGATGCCCCGGCCGCCCGGCTGACGTTCGTGGCAGCCGATCTGTCATCGATGAGCGAGGCTCTCCGTCTGGGCGGCGAACTCCCGGTGGAATCCTCCGACGTCGTGCTCTTCACCACAGGAATCATCGCGGCCAGGACACGGGAGGAGACGCCCGAGCAGGTCGAGCGGGATGTGGCCGTCAGTTATCTGAGCCGTCTCGCAGTCCTGCAGGGCCTGAGCTCCAGACTCGGATCAGCGCGAGAAGACGGTGCACCCAGGCCGCGCGTCTTCGTCATGGGATCCCCCGGCGTGGGGACGACCGGAAACCCTGACGACCTCAACTCCGTGACGGACTACAAATCCATGGTGGCGCACGGCAACACCATCGCCGGAAACGAGGCCCTCGTACTCGGGGCGAAAGACAGGTTCCCGGGGCCTGCGTTCTTCGGCCTGGGCCCCTATCTCATCAAAACCGGTATCCGAAGCAACTTCCTGGGCGACGGCAGCATCAAGCACAGGCTGGTCGAGACCGCCGTCGGCGTCTTCATGCAGTCGCCCGAGACGTATGCGAAACGGATGGTGCCACTGCTTTTCGCGCCGGAACTCGAAGGTCGGACAGGCCTTGTGTTCGGCCACAAAGCCCAGCCGATCCTGCCGACCCAAGGCCTCGACGAAGCCTACGTCGACCGCTATCTGTCGGCCTCCGAAGCTCTCCTGCAGCGCGCACTCACCACGGCAGCAACCTGACAGCCACACCCAGGACCGACACCGGGAAACCCCACGGCGCCCCCGCACAGCTCCGGCTGTGCGGGGGCGCCGTTGTTCCAGGACGAAGGACCCGTCAGTGGAAGAAGGTCAGTGGAAGAAGTGCCGCGTCCCGGTGAAGTACATCGTGACGCCCGCCTTCTTCGCGGCCTCCACGACCAGTTCGTCGCGGACCGAACCGCCCGGCTGGACCACGGCCTTGACGCCGGCCTCAAGGAGGATCTCCAGGCCGTCGGGGAAGGGGAAGAACGCGTCCGAGGAGGCGTACGAGCCCTGTGCGCGCTCGGTGCCGGCCCGTTCGACCGCGAGCTTCGCGGAGTCGACGCGGTTGACCTGGCCCATGCCGACGCCGACCGAGGCGCCGCCCTTGGCGAGGAGGATCGCGTTGGACTTGACGGCGCGGCAGGCCTTCCAGGCGAAGGCGAGCTCGGCGAGTTCGTCGGCGGTGAGCGCCTCGCCCGTCGCCAGGGTCCAGTTGGCCGGGTCGTCGCCGTCCGCCTGGAGGCGGTCGGTGACCTGGAGGAGCGCGCCGCCGTCGATGGGCTTGACCTCGGCGGGGTGGGAGGGCGCGGCAGCGGCCTTCAGCACCCGGATGTTCTTCTTCTTGGCGAGGGCCTCCAGCGCGCCGTCCTCGTAGTCGGGCGCGACGATGACCTCGGTGAAGATCTCGGCGACCTGCTCCGCCATCTCCTTCGACACCGGACGGTTGACCGCGATCACGCCGCCGAACGCCGACAGCGGGTCACACGCGTGCGCCTTGCGGTGCGCCTCCGCGACGTCCGAACCGACCGCGATACCGCAGGGGTTGGCGTGCTTGATGATCGCGACGCAGGGCTCGTCGTGGTCGTACGCGGCACGGCGGGCGGCGTCCGTGTCGGTGTAGTTGTTGTACGACATCTCCTTGCCGTGCAGCTGCTCGGCCTCGGCGAGACCGACGCCGGTGCCGTCGACGTAGAGCGCGGCGGGCTGGTGCGGGTTCTCGCCGTAGCGCAGGGTGCTCTTGCGCTCCAGGGTGGCGCCGAGGAAGTCGGGGAACATCCCCGCGGCGGAGCCGCTGTCAGATGCAGCGTCGACGGGGGCGTAGGAACTCGCGAACCAGCTCGCGACCGCGATGTCGTACTCGGCCGTGTGCCGGAAGGCCTCCGCGGCGAGCCGCTTGCGGGTGGCGAGGTCGAAGCCGCCGTCCTCGGCCGCGGCGAGGACGTCCGCGTACCGCGCCGGGCTGGTGACGACGGCGACCGAGGGGTGGTTCTTGGCGGCCGCGCGCACCATCGACGGGCCGCCGATGTCGATCTGCTCGACGCACTCGTCGGGGGAGGCGCCGGAGGCGACGGTCTCGCGGAACGGGTAGAGGTTGACGACGACCAGGTCGAACGGCTCGACGCCCAGCTCGGCCAGCTGCTCGCGGTGGCTCTCCAGACGCAGGTCGGCGAGGATGCCCGCGTGCACCTTGGGGTGCAGGGTCTTGACCCGGCCGTCCAGGCACTCGGGGAAGCCGGTGAGCTCCTCGACCTTGGTGACGGGGACGCCGGCGGCGGCGATGCGGCCGGCGGTGGACCCGGTGGAGACGAGCTCCACGCCCGCCTCGTGCAGGCCGCGTGCGAGGTCTTCGAGGCCCGTTTTGTCGTAGACGCTGACGAGCGCCCTGCGAAGGGGCCGCTTGTTGCTCTCGGCGGTCACTGGATAACTACCTTTCGTCCCTCAATGCGATAGCCGTTGCGGGCGAGCCGCCCCACGACATCCACGAGCAGCCTTCGCTCGACTTCCTTGATGCGCTCGTGCAGAGCGCTCTCGTCGTCCTCGTCCCGGACCTCCACCACGCCCTGCGCGATGATCGGTCCGGTGTCGACGCCGTCGTCGACGAAGTGGACGGTGCAGCCGGTGACCCTGGCGCCGTACGCGAGCGCGTCGCGCACACCGTGGGCTCCCGGAAAACTGGGCAGGAGGGCAGGGTGGGTGTTCACGAACCGCCCGCCGAAGCGTGCGAGGAACTCCTTGCCCACGATTTTCATGAACCCGGCGGAGACGACGAGGTCGGGCTCGTGCGCGGCGACGGACTCGGCGAGCGCCGCGTCCCACTCCTCGCGGGTGTCGTAGTCCTTGACCTTCCGTACGAAGGCCGGCAGCCCCGCACGCTCCGCGCGCGCGAGCCCCTCGATACCGTCGCGGTCGGCGCCGACGGCCACGATCTCGGCGCCGTAGGCCTCGGTACCGGTGGCCGCGATCTCGTCGAGGAGCGCCTGCAGATTGGTACCGGATCCGGAGACCAGCACGACGAGGCGCTTGACCACGGGCTTGGCGGCCACGGTGGGGCCCTTTCTCGGGGGAGCGTTTCCGTGCGGCCGGTCCGTACGACACTGTCGACACTGTCAACGTTATGTACATTCGTACGAATGCTTCGCGCCCCTGGATACGGGGAAGTCTACGAAGCGGCCGACCGTCAGCAACGATACCGGCACTCCGGACGGCCCCCACGGGACGGGGGCGTGGCCGGAAGGTAGCGTCTGGGAGGGCCCGAGTCGGGAACGCGGTCGTCGTGTGGTGCGTTTCCATAGTGAAGGCTCACGAAAGACAGCCGTGCGGACGTCTGATCACCGCCGTATCGCCGCCGTATCACCGCCGTATTCGCCTAGGGGAAGACGCTCACTTGATGCCGGACCGCAGCCTGCGACTCCTCACGCTCCCCCCGCAGTCGGTGCAGGGAGGGGAGCGCCGCGGCGTGCTGCTGCGGGAGCGCCCCGCCTCTCCGCCCGACGCACCCTCCGACCGGAAGAACGGCGAGGGAGACCCGAACAACGGCGAGGGACGGGACGAGGACAACCCCTTCGCCCCGCCGCCCGAGGGCACGCCGGACCGCCCGTGGCAGCCGCGCCGCCCGGCCGACGGCGAGAACAGCGACGGTTCCGGCGACGCCGACTCCCCCTGGGGCAGCCAGTGGAGCGACCGCCAGCCGGGCCGCTCCCCGGGCGGCTTCGGCGAACGACCGGGCGGTCCGCCCCCCAACCCCGAGGGCCAGGGCGGCAACACCCCGGGCACGGGCATGCGCTGGGACCCGATGGACCCCGCCCAGCGGCACGCCCGTTACGCCCTCCTCTGCGGCATGTGGGCCTTCTTCTTCGCCCTCTTCAGCTGGCCGTACGTGGCGCTGCTGCTGGGCGCCCTCGCCCTGTACTGGGGCATCAGCGCCCTGCGCGCCAAGTCCGGCGCCGCCGAGCCCACGGGCGGCCCGGCCGCCCGCCCCCAGACGACGGCCGCGGTGACCGGCCTGGTGACCGCCTCCCTGGCCATCGCCCTGGTCGCCGCGACGTTCACGGCTCAGCTCGTCTACAGCGACTACTACACCTGCACGAACGACGCCCCCACGAACGAGGCGAAGCAGTCCTGCACCCAGCTGCTGCCGAAGGAGCTGCGGGGGTTGCTGGGGACGAACAGCTGACGGACAGCGCTCACGGCACGTCCCGTGCGTCAGGTGCGTCCGGCGTCCGAGGCGGGTCGGACGCCTCCTTCAGCGCCGCCCAGCGGGCCTCGCGGGTGGCGTCGTCGCGCCATGGATCGGGCGGCTCCGGAAACGGTTCGACGGGCAGGAAGTCGTACGGCTCGTACATGGCGTCGTCCCGGTCGGGCAGCGGGCCGTACCCATCGTCCTGGTCGTAGGGCACGGACGGCGTGGCGCCTGCCGACGCCGGCACCCCCTCCTCGCGCCCGGAACCCTTCCGGAACCCGAACCACGCCCCCGACACCACCGTCCGCCTCAGCCGGCCCCTGCCCTCCGGCGTCTCCGACCTCGGCTTCACGCTCTTCGGCCCCACGCTGTTCGGCCCCACTTTCGCGGGTTCCGCGATCTTCGGTTCCACGGTTCTCGGCTCCACAGCTCTCGGCTCCACGGTTCTCGGCTCCACGATCTTCGGCTTGCTCACCTTGGCCACCCGACGCTTGCGGCACCGCCAGGCCCGCACCACCAGTGCCGTCGGAATCGCCGCGGCCCCCGTCCACACGAGCGCCGCACCCCCCGTCGCCCACCACACCGGCCCGAACCGGGCAAGCTCCCCGGTCCCGAGCCGGCCGCCGGCGAGCGCCGCGAGGACGGCCATACCGGCCGCGTACAAGAGCGCCGCCAGCGCAGCGGTCCGGGCCGTCCGCCCGGCGCCAGGAGGTTCCGCCCGGCCCACGAACCACCCCACGGTCAGGCCGGCCGCCAACGGCACCACTCCCGCAACCCAGTTCACCCACACCCCGGTCCCGGCATCCGGCACGGCGGCCAGCAGCGGAAACGCCGGCAGCAGCGGAGCCGGCGCCGACGACAGCGGCCCCACCACATGCCCCGCGCCCAGCACGAACCCCGGCCCGAGGGCGTACGCCGCCCCCCAC
>Ga0307512_10000704_pt1 | contig 49743 bp, 59 predicted proteins | sample 14_EM_MG_FD_200267 | JGI IMG/M metagenome (GOLD analysis project Ga0307512, IMG submission 200267) | Populus trichocarpa ectomycorrhiza microbial communities from riparian zone in the Pacific Northwest, United States - 14_EM | ecosystem: Host-associated > Plants > Roots > Unclassified | place...
TCACGTCCCTAATGCGTAACAACGACCAAGTCACTAGTGAATTACCGTACTTACAAGATCACAAATCGTTGACGCTCCATTGACGCTCATACTAAGAATGGGGCGGTGACCGTGTTGCTATCCTTGTTGCCAATTCAAGCAGCCAATACGTCCGTTATGCATAACAACGACCAAGTCACTGGAGAATAACTGTACTTACAAGAACACAAATCATTGAAGCTCCGTTGACGCTCATGCTAAGAATGGGGCGGTGACCGTTTTGCTACCCGTTTTGCCAATAAAAGCGGCCAATACGTCCGTTTTGCATAACAACGACCCAGTCACTGGTGAATTACCGTACTTACAAGACCACAAATTGTTGACGCTCCGTTGACGCTCAGTTTAATGTATTTTCCATTCAACATCTGCTGCCATCGAGAATTGTATACATCCTGATTTGACTTTATCGATTGTCGTTCTTCTTGATTAAGAGTCGGCCCTGTGGCAAAGCGGAGCGGCGTAATCATGTTGCACTGTTCACTCTCACACAACTAAAAATGATGTATCATGCCAAAAGATTCATGCCAAAAGATTCATGCCAAAAGATTCATTGCACCTGCTATGCATCTATTTATGAACCGATATTCACAAGCTACTTCTTACCATTTGCCCATAATACATCTCTAACTGAAACTCTTGGTCAAGCTACATAAAGCTGGTGAACCATTGACGCATCCTGTCCTACTTTTTCTTTCCTCCTGTATTTCTCCGCGTTTCAATTGCATTGTCCGTCACCAACACCTTTTCAGCCTGTCTCTTCGACTTCCGGGTCGGCCGAACCAATCCGGGCACATTGGGCACTGCGCTCACATCCTGCTGCTCTGGGCATTCCGGATCCTCATGGCCATTGTTGTGCTCTATATCGGATTAATCGTCCGCTGCACAATCCTCTTCCCTGTCACTTGCATTAACCAAGTCGCCATTCCAGTTAAAGCAATCATGGGTATCCGAAATGCTTTCAGGTGCGCGATCATTATCGCTTTCGACTGGATGACGGTTGATTCTCCAGATTCGGCGGACATTTAAGATTTGAGTTCTTACTCCAGGGAGGTCCTTTGCAGACAAAGCTGGTGGCAAAGGTGATCTTTCTGACAATATAAATGCAGCGGCACCATCATGTTGAAAGAGTGACCAGGATGCTTTGACGATCTCTTCCGTGTCCAAAATGTATCCCACGGCAGTCATCTACTTGTTTTGAGCGCGAGATTCCTTCTGGGTAGCTCGTAGGTTTTGGCTGACCTGCCACATCTCCAAAAGGTCGTGAACCTTCGCCATTGTGTGCAATTTCCTTTCCTCCGCCTCTTTCTTCATTTCCGAGTCGTTTTCTGTGTTCGTGGTATCCAATTCTGGGTCAGTGCCTGCCAAAATCCCGTTATTAGCTCGAGGAAACTGCCCTACGACGACTTTTTCGCGAAGGGTCTCGCCTGTGGTTTTTGACTGCCTCTAGCCGAAAACATCTCGGCCAAGGGAAAAACTGCCCTCCACTCCGACACCATGTGGTATGATAGAGAGTATGTCGCGCGCCACACTGTAGAGATCGGCGTACTTTGAGTGCGTTTCCTCCTGTTGGCGCCACCAATTGGTTATGTCCGGTATCCAAAATGTACTGCTAATCTCCATTTGGTCCGAGTGGTAATCATTGAGATTTGGATTGATTTGTCCCCAGTTCTTTGGTGCTTCAGGCGGCGAATTCGAATAGAGCCTGGCGGCAGTCAATAAGTGGGCTGCGCGATCACTTCGTCCGGGTGTCGTCTCAGCCACATTGTTAGGCATTAGATATTCCTCATCATCGCTGGACAAATCATATGGATCAAAGGATGATTGATAGGACCCTGAAGCCGTTGCAGAGGGGACGAGATTGCTGCTTGGTACGGTTTCGAGGTGATTAACCGGCACACGTCGATGTTTCGCACAGTATTCATTCTCGACATACTTCAGAAAGGCCTCTTGGTATTGTGTAGTGTAGGATGTCTCATCCTCAGGATTAATATCCATTCCCTTGTCCCACTTTCTAAACGATCGCAACTGGCTGAAAGGATCGAGGATGTGTGCGGAAATAAGAAGCATGCCCGTCGTTAGAGTCTCTTGAGCGTAGTATTTGGAAATCTTCTGTCGAGCTAACTTCACAGCGAAGAACAAGTCTTCTTTCCATTGAGTCTTCTTCTTGGCCAAAGCTCGCATCACGCCATCCATGTGATCGAACATGTCATTGTATACTGTAATAACGTGATGCGATGTGACTGTATGCCTCTTCAACATCCAAAGGGTCCAATACCAAAATGGCCTCAATTCTTCCATGACATACTTGACTATTGTCCATTCATCCTGAGTTGTTATTAGCGGCCGGTATTCACTGTATTTTGGGTTTTGAAGCCACTCGCATGTGAATTCCTGTAAACAGTAGGCGCGCTCCAGCAACTCCAGTGTAGAGTTCCAATGTGTCTTCACATCCATAATCGGAAGTACTGCAATGCAGACTTTGGCTTAGTGACATTCAATGAACTCGTTTCGGCGACCAGGTGTTAGCGTAATTAATACATCAAGCATTCTCTGCTATATGATAGTCAGCTTCAGGACTTTCAAAATATCATGAAATACGTACTTTCTCAATTCTCTTTGCTAAACCTGGTCTCATGGCTGACACCTTGTTGATTCTTGCATTGCCCTCTTTTCGAAGTCTTTGACTCTTCCCAATGTCTGTGCTTTCATTCTCCCCAAATTGCTGATCGCGCTCATGGGTTTCCCAAGACTTGGTGCGGCCTTTTACACCGAGACTGCTCATGAATGCACCTGAAGCCAGTTGTATGACGTGCGCCATGCATGGTATGTGGTTCCTCAACGCTGGCCATTCGATTCCAGAGGCCTCAAGTGTTGATTGCAGCTCGTGTGACATCGAGTAGTTTGAGGAAGCATTATCAGTTGTAATACCAAGCAAACGGCCGTCGGTAAGCTCAAAACGATCAAGCACGTCCTTCACATGAACGGCTAGCCTTGCTGCAGTATGTTGGCCCTTCACCTATCATCCTGAATTAGCTTTCGAAACAGGAACAGAACAGGCGATCAACCTCATCGAAAGCGAGTTGAACTTCACGCAATGCCCAATTTCGATCCATATAGGTAGCAATGACCGACGTTATGGCCAATGTGTTTGTTGATGTCCATCCGTCCAACGCTAAACTAACTGTATTTCGTAACGGCAATTGCTTCTTAATTGCATCCACAGTCAGTGCATATTCCCTCCGGCAAATGTTACTAAGGGTTGTAGCAGACGGCAGCACTAGGTCATCACGTAATGCCTTATATGACCGTCGTAGCTCAAGATTTGTTATCGCATTCCATGAATTATGTGCCGAAACAAATCCCAACAGGACGTATTGATTCCACCTGTCTTGGTGAAATTCGGAAGTTTCAAAGTCCTTAGCTGCCAGTTTGGAACGTTTTGTCTGTCATTCCAGTCAATATGGAACTACCGGGATGTCGAATATGACTTGACTCAGCGAACTTATTATTGAGATTCCTCGACTTCTTTGCCTCCTCAGGATGGCTAAAGCTGTTTCATCGACCGTCGAACTAGTCAATTCAGTAACCTCTGACTCTGTTAATTCGTTCAACTTTGCAATGTGAGCTTTTGCCAGCAAGTGTTTCCCCATTGAGCTGGTCCCATGTTCTGATGGATGGCGAAGAACTTGATGACCAACGATACATTTGATGCCAGGGCTGCCGTTCTCCGCCATTCCACAGTATATGTAGAATCACTACGAAGGTGCATGTCTAGAATTATTCTAGGCAATAGGCCGCTTCGAGCCTAAATTCATTGAAGCCCACCACGCATCAAAGATGATTTGCAAAGTAAGGTCGCTCAAGTCACGAACAAAGACACGTTCGTTTTTGGACGAGATCATAACCTCGAGCAAAGAGTTATTCAAAGATTGTGAATCCGACATGGTGGTAAAAATTAGAATGCTGGGTAATCTGACTCGAAAGACTCCCGGAAGTAACGTTATAGTATAGCAAACTGCGGGTTCTTAAATACTGACTACAGCTATAAGCAAAACAATCAGATCTGTAAGACATTGCATGCATATTTGTGAAGTTGTATACAAGGACAGATTACAAAGACTGACCGGGTAAAACCTGACTTAGGAACAGCACAATGCAGTACATTGCTGTATAGCGTTCTGAGCCTCCACAAAAATTGTTGATGCTCTGTGGGTGCTCAATTGTAGGAGGCGGATGCGATATCATCACTAGCATTGTTGCCATTAAAGGCTGCCGATAAGTTCATTGTGGGTTATCTGCGTTCCATTGCCGTTAGATTATCCAAGATGCAAGATCAAAAATTGTTGACGCTCCGTTGACACTCATTTTGGGACATGGTTACGATCTTGTCGCAAGCTGATTGGACTAGTAAGGCGGCCGATAGTTCAATTATTGATCAACTATGTCGCAATGCGCGTTGATCTTCCAAGATGCAAGGACTAAAATCGTTGAGACTCTGTTGACGCTCATTGGTACAGCATTGTGAAGATGCTGTTGAAAGCATTTTTCCCTAGAAAGGCGGTCGTTATTTCGATTATGGCTTAATCACGCCGCACAGGCTTTGAATTTTCCAATTTGCAAGGCCAAAAGTCGTTGACGCTCCATTGACGCTCATTTTTAGGTCATAGTAGCGACATAGTATCAACCATTTTCGCCTAGACAGGCGGCCGATAGTTCGATTATGGCTTAACGTCGCAGCGCAGCCCTTGCATTTGCTATGATAGAAAGCCAAAAATCGTTGATGCTCCGTTGACGCTCATATTTGCGACATAGTAGCGATGTTGTCGCAGCAATTTTCACCAAGAACGAAGGCCAATAGTATGATTATGGCTTCATGTCGCCGCTCAGCCAATTGATTTTCCGAGATGCATGGCCAAAAGTCGTTGACACTCCGTTGACGCTCATTTTTAGGACATAGAAGCAATGTTGTCGCAGCAAGTTTTGCCTAGAAAGGCGGCCGATAGTGCGATTATGCATTAATGTTGCCGCACAGCCCTTGCATTTTCTATGATGCAAAGCCAAAAATCGTTGATGCACCGTTGACGCTCATTTTTAGGACATAGAAGCAATGTTGTCGCAACACGTTTTGCCTAGAAATGCAGCCGATAGTGAGATTATGGATTAAGGTTGCCGCACAGCCCTTGCATTTTCTATGATGCAAGGCCAAAAGTCGTTGACGCTCCATTGACGCTCATTTTTAGGACATAAAAGCAATGTTGTCGCAACAAGTTTTGTTTCGAATTGCGGCCGATGGTGTGATTATGGCTTACTATCATCGCGCAGCCCTCTGGATTTTCCATGATGCAATGCCAAAAATTGTTGACACTCCATTGACGCTCCGTTGACACTCAGTTTAAGGATGTGGCAACGAGCATATAGTTTCCCTTTTTCGCTTTTACGCCAACCAATACGTTCACTTTGGAATCATATGACAATCCCGCCAATTGATTGCCGAATGTGTAAGACTGTAAATCGTTGACACTCTGTTGACGCTAACTTTAATCACATCGAAACAGCCTTTGTGCGCCCAATAATTGTACGCAATGATTCATATAGAGATTATTGACATCCAATATTGCGTTTGCATGTATTATCGTTTGCATCCAGGAGTTTTATTACCTCTCAATTTCTGATCAGTGATATCCACGCTATCTGAGTGAGAAATGACGTGGCCCTATCACATTCCCGCGCTTTCGGCCGGCAATTTACGGCATGTAGAACATTTCACTAGGTTTTGGTAAATATAGCTCGACATCCTCACCTTTCCTTATCCAGCTCCTTCTCCTCGATTTCCATGATGTACCATAAGCAATTTCCAATATGTCAACCATGTGCACGAGGTCTATGCAGAGAGTTATACAGTTGGATACATGGATGAATGGAGCATGTCAGTCATCGGTCAGACTGATACGTATTGAGCACTGACCGCTCTTTCTATGACACGTATGACATCACTCACTTAAATTTTGTTAGTATATTTCGTCAATAATATTGCTTGTACTTGTTCGCTCAACTGTCACATGCTGATGCAAATCGAACGTGTCAGCCGTTTTATCGCCTGATTTGGATTCTAGAACTTTCACATGGTTCGTTCGACCCTTGCACAAGCACAGACGAATTATCACGTCTCAGAATTTGATCACTGAAATCAAGAAAAAGCGGACGCATAGCAAAAGTGGTAAACAAATTGCTTTTCACAAACAGATGACGTCAATAATCACCCTTTGCCTATCTATTCCTCCGCTGACACAGGAGCCGTCACCATGTCTTCGTCTGAATCCGAAATCTATATAGTGATCAGCTGGAGGCGATAAGCAGGGGTAACAGCTTCCTGGTTCAACAGGCTTCGCTTTCAGCAAAGGTAACGTATCGGGCTCTGCGGCGGGCTGAAGACCGGATATGGTTGTGTTCGACTGCGGTTCAACCGAACCTAACCGAATATGACTACTTCCTGGTCGAGAAGTACCTTGCGGCATTTGCGATATTCCAGGGACAATGTCAAGCCTCTCCATAAGCTGTCCAAATGTTGTTGGTGGAGGTGCCGAAGCGTCATGATCTGTTTGAGGTTGAACGACCACCGGGACCCTGAATTCGGCTGTGCCGTACTTCTTATCTCGTTGACGGAAGTAGTCGGCTGCATCCTCCCATCCCGGTTGTTTCAATTCGTCAAGGTTCAACTGCTTCTGCCGGAAGCTCTCCATGCGCTGCTGTACCGTTTTGGAGATTGTGCCCATCACCCAGCCGGGTTCGTCATCTTCGCTCAGCTTGCCCAGCTCTGTCTCTTCATCCTCATCTTCCCCATCCTCCCCATCGTCGGAACTTGCAAGACCACTCAGACTGTCTCGACTAGCAGCCATCATCTCCTCAAAAGTCTTTTCAGGCTCTCTGGGTGTCAATCCCGCAATTCCAGCGTGCGTCACATCGTCCTGCTCTTGTTGAACCGCTGCCTCTGCGTCTTCAACTCGGTTTCTTGCCCCAGCGGTCTCTCTCTCACCATAATCCTCAATCCATTTCTCTTTCTTTTCATTGCTTAAGAAGTGCGTTTCTCGTCGTTTTTCCGCCGCAAGCTTCTTTTTGGATCTCAAGCTGCGCAATGCCCCCAGGGCTCGGACTGTCGCTGCTTCCAAGCCGCTCTTGCCTTCATTCGCATGATGACGTCGTTGGGTTGACCGCTTTGTCGATTTGCTGTTTCTGCCAGCCGGAAGTGGCGAAAAGTTCATTTTCGGAGCATTCACCATTGTAGTTTTCGTGGACTTCGTTGTTGGGCGAGATGTTGGATGTTGCAAGTTATGGACAATATGGAGGCAAGCTGCGTCTTTGGTGTCAAGGTTGGTACGTTTACTCATCTTGAACAAAGCAAAATCTCCCTTTTGACTGGCAATAAATCAGGAATGGTGAAGCTAACCGTACAACATGAGATGATTGTTAGCGTCATTTTCAAGTAATATCCCGGGGATTATTTGAGACAAACATCAGCAGACATCCTTTCCCTCGAACAACAGCCAATTAATATATAGCGATTAGGCGATTCCGGCGGTCGTACACCGCAGTTTATCCCTGTTATCAAACACACAACATCAGACTGACTTTTTGCAACTTGCGGGGCGGTGGGAAACCCCTGCAACTTGCAGCCATACTCAGCAGGATTCATCATGAGCATAATGATCATGTTGGCTGCTACTTATTCCATTCTGACAAGAAACTAACTATATAGTCCTCAGGGCTTCCCACTTCCTCTCGTTATCATCTTCCTCTCCTATTCCACACCAGCACATCATGGATACACAACCACCTCCGCCAGGTGAGAGCGGATCGAATACCGGCCGATTGGCGGGAGCTACATCAAATACGGCTATACTTGGCACACCACAAGAGTGCAGACACAAGTTAGTTCACCTTGACGCTGCCAATGCAGCCACCGAACATATGACCCAGGATGAACATTTAAAAATTGTCCGCAAGACTGGAAGCAGGAAAAATAAGAACCAGCATGCAGTGGGATGTGACTATATCCATATCGAGGCAAAGGGCGGTCAATTGACTGTATAACGTACAGCGGGTGTCCGTAGAGAGCTACGTAACAAATTTATTGCTGCCCGTAACGGGAAACCTCCATGGTCCACAAAGGCATTTGTCCGCACAGTCCGCGAAATCGAACATCATGATGTTGTCAGCTCTGGGATTTTCGCAGATGAATTTGCTGATAAGCATCCCCGTGAGTGGATGAAGCAGCCATTAATCACCTTAGAGGAGGCTGCGGAAGCATATATGGTAGAGGTAACAGCCGAATTCCATTGTTAGAAGCAGCAACTAATGTCTTGTAGGTATTCAACATGTCTGCAACTATGGCAAGGCAAGGAGGTCGGGTACAGCTGGAACAGTCCGACATGCGCCTGGCCTTGACTATTGCCAAAACGGCCAAAGAGGGCATTTCGTGGGCCACAATCGAGGAAACGAAATATCTCATTCAGAAACCACGCGCCGAGGTCCGAGAAGAGAAGAAGCGGGGTGTTGAGTTTCCTGGGCACAAAAAGGTGAAGTCTGCAATACAAAGACACCCGGCAATGCTTCGTCCAAACCGAACGTCCGGCTGCCGTCCATGCCAAAATGGCACCGCAAAGAATCCGCAGACACGCTGGAGACGCAAAGGATCAGGTTTACCTCCACCCGACCGACGCAAAGAGCGCACTCCAGAGCCTACTCCGCCACTGCCTGGCACGCCACCCGCCCCAACCGGTAACACTTGTGAGGTTCTACCTTCTGAAATCGTCAATTTGCCCGCCGGATATACGTATTCGCATACAGCTCTTCCGTGTGCGGAATTTCTCGATGATGAGGAAACCAAGCACGATACCGATTTTGATCCAGATATGCTGACTGATGAAGGTTAGTACACTATCTGTGGTGAGGTAATGCACCTATCAATCATTTTGAAGACAAGGGCAGCGGATTCAGCGATCCTGCAACTGATGACGAGCATTGACCGAAAGACACGGGATTTTGGAGATTATTATTAACTATATCTATGTATTATTAAAGAACAACGTAGTGATCAAGAAGAAAGTTAATAAAACCGCCAGAAAGGCAGCCAAAACAATGTGAATGATGGAGTGTGCCAAATTAAACGATTGGATATTGCGGATACAGCCATGGCAAAATAAGCGTCAACAGAGCGTCAATGATTTTTGGTCATGCGTCCTGGGAAATCACACCTCCGATAGGTTGTTGTCAGTCATAGAGGATTTTTAGGCAGCCTTTATAGGCAAAACAGATTGCAATACCTTCCCTGCCCCATCATGAAAATGAGCGTCAACGGAGCATCAACGATGTTTGGTCATGTGTCCTGCGAAATCATGCCTCCGATAGGATGTAGTCAGTCATAAAGTAATTATTGGCTGCCTTTATAGGCAAAACAGATTGCAGTACCCTCCCTGCCCCATCATGAAAATGAGCCTCCATGGAGCGTCAACGATTTTTGGTCATGCGTCCTGGGAAATCACACCTCCGATAGGTTGTAGTCAGTCATAGAGGTATTTTTGGCCACCTTTATAGGCAAAACAGATTGCAATACCCTCCCTGCCCCATCATGAAAATGAGCGTCAACGGAGCGTCAACAATTTTTGGTCATGTGTCCTGGGACATCACACCTCCGATATGTTGTATTCAGTCATAAGGGAAGTATTGGCCGCCTGTATAGGCAAAACGGATTGCAAGACTAAATATTGTTGACGCTCTGTTGACGCTCTGTTGACGCTCTGTTGACGCTTCTTTTCAGGATGTGGTTGGGCGCGTGAGTATGTTTGTTTTGCACATCAAGGCGACTAATACGTCGAAAATGAACAGGGACGTACCAATGTCAATATTTTACGATTAACAGTAGCATATCTGAATGTGCCCATAAATATGAAACCCGAAACCCAGAACCGGAGATTGGAACCCAAGGGTCTAGCCAAACCCAGCAAAACCCGCGGATTGACTGATAAGGGTCCGGGTTAGGCCCACCATGAGTCAGCGGGTCGGGGTTTTGGACGGTTGTGGAACTGAACCGACCTGTTTTTGCGGTCCAAACCCGGACCGCTGGCGGGTTACCTGGACCCATTGCTAACACAACTAGTGTACATCCGGAGAATCTCAGATAACACCTGCAGTCCTTCAAATGAATATCTATCAGAACCCAGGCATCTTTCAGAGTCAGCTTGGGACTCTGCATTGGTTGGGCGACAGTCCCAGGTGCTCCCAATCTTATCACAACCGCTCCCATGTTGCTCCTGTACCAGTCTTCAGACATCCCAGGTACTCCAATGGCCGGCCAGAATGCCCTCCCAGGGTCTGATTCTCTCCTTAAATTGACGCATCTAAGTTCACACTACACATCCTCTCAGACACTGCTGGAGGCTCCCAGTGACTAACATACATTGTGCTGATGTAACTGCATATCCAAACTCGCTCGATCACGGCCTCCAACTGCATCTCTGAGTTCAGTCAATCTTCATCTTCAGGTGCAGCTCGATTTCCTTTCAAGCACCCCCTGTAGCCAGTCCAGATATACTGTGTGTAGAAGGGTAGCAATATAGATACATAGATGAGAATCCAAACTGAATACAGGAGTTTTAGAAATTGTTGAACAATAGGTAGTAGCTATGATGTCCACGCGCACCAGCAGCATTCCCAAAGAAAATGTTTCTCCCTGACTGCGCTACAGTGATTCCAGATGCTCCCAGGCTTGACTTTGGTGGTCCCAGGATTGTCCTCGGTGCGCCCAGGCATGTGGTGGGCACACTCATGCATCTCGTCGGCACTCCCAGGTGCACCCAGGCATTTTGTCGATGCTCCAAGGCGGGTCGCTGGCGCTCTCCGGTCCACCCAGGCTTGTTGTCCGTGCTCCCAGGTGCTCCCCTGGTTGTCAAGAGATGTCCTATGTCCACACAGATTTGTAGCAGGTGCTCGCAGGTGCTCGCAGGTGCTCCTGAAGGCCACTGCATCAATCCTGTGAACTCTGGGATTGGAGCACCCTGAGATTCTGGTCTGATAACTCCCAGACACTCCCAGATGCTCCCAGAGACAAAAATGCCTCTTGCTTATGAGAATGCCAGGAAATTGCTTAGCTTGTAGAGATGCCTCTGCATGATGATATTGATTTGAACAGAACAAATGAAGTGGATATGTTGATTGTCATTTTCGTTTTCATCCCAATGGCTCGTAACCTGTTGAATGGTAGTGAATGCCTGAGTATTCGAGTGTGGGCTGGTGCATGTGAAGATTCATCCATTGTCTTGTGTCAGGTGTCATGTTGCATCCTCCTAAGGTCTATCAATGACTCATAGTGCTAAGCACAACACAGGCAGGTTACATCATAGGCATTGGCATCGTGTAATCCAAATTTCAAATTGGCTTAACATGAGTTTCAACACGAACATTACCAGCTCCAGTGCAACAATGGTTTCACGATTTGCACTTCTTTTGAATCATCTCGCTTTATGGATTGTCCTTGGAATAGTTGCCTGCAAATGCCACATGCTTCAGTCCCTTTCTGATGGGGCTCTGCCAGCAGATGTTCGGTTGTAAAGATGTTCTCCTTGTAAGGATCGAAGAGGAGCAGTTGATATTTCTGGTATCAACGTCCAATCCAGTGGTAAACTATCTTCTCATTATCTGTGAGCTATACCAGATGGGATTTTACATCCAGAGGATTCCCTCCTACTGCATTGAATGATGGGTGGAACTCCCTGTTAGTAATGTAGAGCTGATAAAGTCTATTCTACTATCTATGGAGAAGCTCTGACTTTGTATACATGAGAGTAGTGTTAGCAACAGTTCTGGACGGTCACTTCTGGTCCGGGTCCGGGTCCAAACTGAATTTCTGCCAAATTGGCAGTCTGGGTTGTCAATATACCCCAACCATTAACTGGGGTACATTTCGATGGTCCACTTCCAACCCGTCAGAATTCAGCAGGTTGTCAGTGGGTCGCCCAGCGCATCCATCCATAGATTCAATCAAGCCACATGTTTTAGCAGTATCTTGACAGTATCTTATCAAAATCGTGTTTCCAACAGCCAAGGATTTGTTTTTGCATGCTTTGCAGCTTGCAATTTCGATTATTTTGGAATCGGTGTTTTACCTTTGATAGATTGTATTTTTGCCTATCAGGGCAGTCGATAATTCCGTTATGAACACAAAGATTCGCGCGCTTCCTTGATGACCAAATATGCAACAACTAAAACTGTCGACGCTCCATTGACACTCAGTTTCAGGATGCGACAGGGAGCATGTCGCTGTTGTTTTTCCCAGTAAAGGCTGCCAATATCCGTTGAATGGATATATGCAATCAATCGGAACAAAAATTAACCAAGATGCAAAGTTGAAAATTCTTGACACTCCGTGGATGCTCATTCTCAGAATGGGGCGGTAACTGTATTGCTGTCTCTTTTGCCTATAATTGCAGCCAATACATCGGTTACGCATAAGAGCGACCAGATCACTGTGTAATTCCCGTACTTACAAAACCACAGATCGTTGACGGTCTGTTGACGCTCATTCGCAGAATGAGGCGGTGACCATATTGCCGTCTCTTTTGCATACGAAAGCTGCCAATGCATTGGGTATGCATCAGAGGGACCAAACCACTGTGTAATTAGCGGACTTACAATACCACAAATCATTGATGCTCCGTTGACGCTCATTCTGAGAATTGGGCAGTGACCATATTGATATCTCTTTGGCTATACAAGCTGGCAATAGATTGGTTATGTATAAGAGCGACCAAATTGCAGTGTAATAAACAGACTTATAAAACCACAAATCGTTGTTGCTCCTCTGACGTGCATTTCAATGTAATGTCCATTCCACATCTGCTGCCATCGATTATGGTTTTCATCATGATTTGAACTTTGTGGTAGTCTTTCTCACAGATCAAGACTTGGCCCTGTGGCAAAGCCCAGGGCAGTAACATTCTTCCACTGTTCGCTGTCACACGACTAAAATTTAGGTGTCTTGCCAATAGCTTCATTGCACCTGCTATACATCTGTTTATTAACCGATAGTCACAAGCTACTGCGCACTATCTGCCCATACTATATCCCTCTCTAAAACTCTCGGTCAAGATACATAATGAAGCTGGTGAAACATTGATGCATTCTGTCCTACTTTTGCTTCACTGCCTTATTCCTCGTCGTTTCAATTGCATTGATCATCATCAACACTTTGTCAGCCTGACTATTTGACTTCCGTGTCGGCCAATTCAATCCGGGAACATTTGGCACGGCGCTCACATCCCGCTAGTCTGGGCTTTCCGGATCCTCGATGCTCTTGTCTTGCTCTATATTAGATACAAAGTCCGCTGTGCAATTGTCTTCGCTGTCATTTGGATTATCTAAGTCCCCATTGCACTTAAGCCAATCTTCAATGTCCGAAATGATTTCAGATGCGCTATCCTCGTCACTTTCGAGTGGATGACGGGTGATTCTTCGGATTCGGCTGACATTGAATATTTGAGTTCGTACTCCAGGGAGGTCCTTTGCAGACCAAGGTGGTGGCAAAAGAGATCTTTCTGACAATTTGAATGCAGCCACACTATCATGTTGAAAGAGAGACCGCGATGCTTTGACGATCTCTTCCGTGTCCGAAATGGACCCCATGGCAGTCAGCTGCTTGGTTTGAGCGCGAGATTCCTTGAGGGTAGCACGTAGGTTTTAGCTGCCTTGCCACATCCCCAAAAAGTCGTGATCCTTGGCCATTCTGTGTAGTGTTCTTTCCTGCATCTCTTTCATCATTTCCGAGTCGTGTTGTGTGTTTGTTGTATCCAGTGATGGGTCAGTACCGGCCAAAATCCAGGTATTGGTTTGAGCAAACTGCCTAACAACAATTCTCTCGCGAAGGGTCTCACCTGTGGTTTTTGACTGCCGCCAGCCGATGACATCTCGGCCAAGTGGAAAACTGGCCTCCACCCCGACACCTTGTCGTATGATAGAGAATATGTCGCGTGCCACATTGCAATGATCCGCATACTTTGAGTGTGTTTCCTCGTGCTGACGCCACCAGTGGGTTATATCCGGCTACCAACATGTCCAGCTAATCTGCATTGGGTCGGAGTGGTCATCATTCAGATTTGGATTAATTCGCACACAGTTCATTGGTGCTTCAGGTGCCGAATTCCAATTTAGCCTGGCAGCAGTCAATAGATGTGCTGGGAAATCCCTTCGTCAGGGTGTCGTCTCAGCCACATTGGTAGGCGTTAAGTATTCTTCATCATCGCTGGACAAATCATATAGATCAAAGGATGATTGACAGGATCCTGAAGCCGTGGCACAGTGGATGAGATTGATGCTCTGGAAGCATCCGTGCTTCTTGACCGGAACACATCAATGTTTGGCGCAGGATTCTCTCTCCACAAACTTCAGAAAGGCCTGTTGGTATTGCGTTGTATATGATGTCTCATCCTCAGGATTAGTATCCATTCCCATGTCCCACTGTCTGAACGATAGCAACTTCTGAGAAGGCTCGAGGATATGTGCCGTAATGGGAAGCATGGCCGTCGTTGGAGTTACTTCAGTGTTGTATTTGGACAGCTTCTGTTGAGCTAACTTCACAGCGAAGAACAAGTCATCCCTCCAAGGAGTGTTTTCTTAGCAAAAGTTCGCATCCCGCCCTCCATGTGATCGAACATGTCATTGTACACTGTGATAACGTGATGCAATGTGACTGTATGCCTCTTTGACATCCAAAGTGTCGAATATTGAAATGGCCTCAATACTTCCATGACATATTTCACAATGGTCCATGCATCTTGAGTTGTGAAAAGTGACCATTCATCAGTGTATATTGGATTTTGGAGACACTCGCGTGTGAATTCCCGTAATCGGTATGTGCGATCGAGCAACTCGAGTGATGAGTTCCAACGTGTCTTCACATCCATAATCGGTGGTACCGCAATGTGAACCTTGGCTTGTTGACAGTCAATGAACTCGTTTCGACGACCAGGTGTCAGTGTAATCAATACCGCAAGGATCCTCTCCTAAATGGAAGTCAATTTCAAGACTTTCAAAATATCATGGAATACGTACCAGCTCAATAATCGTTGCTAAACCTGGTTTCATGGCTGACACCTTATCGATTCTAGTGTTGCCCTCCTTTCGAAGTCTTTGACTCTTCCCAATCTCTATGCTTTCATTGTCTACAAATTGCTGATTGCGCTCATGGGCTTCCCAAGACTTGGTGCGGCCTTTTACACCGAGACTGCTCATGAATGCACCTAAAGCCAGCTGTATGACGTGCGCCATGCATGGTATGTGGTTCCTCAAAGCAGGCCCCTTCTTTGCAGAGGCCTCAAGTGATGATTGCAGCTTGGGTGTTATTGAGTAATATGATGAAGCATTATCGGTCGTAATACCAAGCGAACAGCCGTTGGTCAGCTCAAAACGATCAATCGTGTCCTTCACATGTACGGCTAGCCTAGCTCAAGTATGTTGGCCCGTGACCCATCATCCTCAATTAGCTTTGAAAATGGGACAAGAACAGTTGATCAACACCATTGAACGCGAGTTGAGCTTCACACAATGCCCAATTTCCATGGATATAGTAAGAAATGCCCGACGTTATGGCGAGTGTTTTCCATAATGTACATCCTTCCAACACTAAACGATCTTTGTCTCGTGACTGCAATTGTTTCTTAAGTCCACCCACGGTCAGTGCATAGTCCCTCCGGCAAATGTTGCTAAGGGTCGTAGCGGCCAGTAGCGCTAGGTCATCGCGTAATGCCATATATGACCATCGTAGCACTAGATGTGATATAGCATTCAATCGGATGGGTGCCGAAACAAATCCTAACATGAAGTAGCAATTCCACGTGTCTTGGTAAAATTCGGAAGTTTCAATGTCCTTATCTGCGGGTTTGGTACGTGGTGTCTGTCATTTCGGTCAATATGGATCCACATGGATGTCAAATATGATCTTCCTCTGCGAACTCACTATAGTGATTCCTCGACTTCCTTGCCTGTTCAGGATGGCCAAAGCGGTTGCATCAACTGTCGAACTGGTCAATTCAGTAACCTCTGACTTTGTAAATTCGTTTAACTTTGCAATGTGAGCTTCTGCCAGCAAGTGTTTCCCCATTGAGCTGGTCCCATGTCCTGATGGATGGCGAAGAATTTGATGACACACGATACATATGATGCCAGGGCTACTGGTCTCCTCAATTCCGCAGTGCAATTATGATCGCCACAAAAGTGGATGTCGAGAATTATTCCAAGCAATCGGCCGCATCGATCTTACGTTCATTGAAGACCACCAAGTATCCAAGATGATTTGCAAAATAAGGTCGCTCAAATCACGAATAAAGACAGGTTCATTCTTGGAAGAGATCATAACCTTGAACAATGAGGTGTTCCAAGATTATAAATCAGACATGGCGGTAAGAATTAGAATGCTGGGTCATCCGACACGAAAGACTGCCGAAAGTAACGATACAGTAAAGCAGACTGCGGGTTCTTCAATATTCACTCTACAGCTACAACAACAAAATCAGATCTGTGAGACAACGCATACATATTTGAGATGTTGTATACAAGGACAGATTGAAAAGACTGACTGCATAAGACTCAATTCAGTAATAATGCGATGCAGTCCATTGCTGTGTAGATTACTGAGCCCCAACAATGATTGTTGATGCTCGGTGGGCGCTCAATTGTAGGATGCGGATGCCATATCTTCACTATCATTTTTGCCTGTAAAGGCAGCTGATAAGTTGATTATGGGATAACCTCAATCCATATCCCTTAGATTATGCAAGAGGCATGACCAGAAATCGTTGACACTCCGTTGATGCTCATTTTCAGGATGTGGTAGCGTTATCGTCAGTTGTATTCTCATAGAGGCGGCCGATGCATTGAGTATGGGTCAAGGGTGATGCACAGCGCTTTGGCTGTCCATGATGCAACACCAAAGATTGTTGACGCTCCGTTGACGCTTATTTTTAGGAGGTGGTAGCGATATCGTAACTAGCATTGTTGCCAATAAAGGCGTTGGATGAGTTGATTATGGGTTAACGCCGTTCCGTAGCGCATAGATTGTCTGAGATGCAATACCAAAAATTGTTGACGCTCTGGTGATGCTCATTGCTAGGAGGTGGTAGCGATATCCTCATAAGCATTTTGGCCCACCAAGGAGACCAATACATTGATTATGGGTCAATGCCGATGCACAGCGCTCTGAGTGTCCATGATGCAAGACAAAAAATGGTTGACTCTCCGTTGACGCTCTGTTGATGCTCGTTTTGAGGAGGTGGTAGCAATAGTGTCACTGCAATTTTTACCCATAACGGTGGCCAACACTTCCATTAGAGCATAATGTAGTTGCACAGCGGTTCGATTATCCAAGATGCAAGAATAACAATGGTTGACACTCCGTTGTTGCTCATTTTTGAGAAATAGTAGCGATGTTGACGCTAGCATTTGTGACGGTAAAGGCGGCCAATAATTTGATTATGTGTCACAGCGACTATGTCTTTTGTCTAATTATCAGACTTACAAGACCAAAACTCGTTGACACATTGTTGACGCTCATTTCCAGGATGGTTCAACAAGCGTGTCACAATCCTGTTTACCTATAAAAACCGCCAATCCAAGCACTTTGGAAGGATGTGACTATGCAGCTGTGAGTTTGCCAAAAATGTGAAACCAAAAATCGTTGACGCTGCGTTGACGCTCAACGTAATGACATACTAACAGTCAGTGGATGCTCAACTATGGTATGTAAAAATCCAGATAGTCGTTATTGGCTGCCAATAAATCCTTTCTATGTATAAACATTTGAATCCGGAACCTTCCAGGCCTCTCAATTTCTGATCCACCAGTAGACACGTTCCCTGAGTGATAAATGACGTTGGCTTATCACGTTCCATCGCTTCCGGCTGGCAATTCACCTTATATATATCTGTACACCAGTTTTGGATATATTTAGCCCGACTTCCTCAACTTTCCTCATCCAGCGCAGTCTCCGCGATGTCCATGACCTACCATAAGCAATTTTCAAAATCTCGACCATGTGCACCATGTCTGTGCAGAGAGTTATGCAGTTGGATGAATCATCCTATGCACTATGACATTTGTCATTCATTCAGCTTCGCAGCGCGCTTTGACCTCTGCATCTTTGACATGTATGAGATTACTGATGTATATTTTGGTCGTGAGTTTCGTCTCTAATGTAGTTGATATTGTCTGACTTAGCAGTAACGGGCAGGACGATATCACGTTCATTGGTTGTCAGTCAATGAGATTTGAAGTCTAGAGCATTGTCATGGCTTATCCGACCCTTCCTCATGCATAGACAAATTATCATGTCTCACAATTTGGTCACTGAAATCAAGTAAACGCTGACACGTAGCAAAAGAGGCACAGGTATTACATTCCAAATCGATACATCATCAGCAATGCCAATTTGCGTATTCATTCCTCCGGCAATGCAGGAGGCGTGACCATGTCTTCGTCAGAATCCGATATCTATATGGTAATTAGCTTGGGAAGCAACATGGATGGGTTATAGCTTACAGGTTCGACATGCTTTGACTTCTGAATCAGGGATGAATTGGGCATCGGGGCGGGTGGGATGGACGGAATTGGTTTGAGTCTCTGTGGTTTCTGCTAACCTAGCCTTATATGATGACTCCCTGGTCGAGAAGTCACTTGCAGCATTTGCACCTTTCCGGGGACGCTATCAAGAGTCTCCATAGGCTCACCAAATGCCCTCGGCGCTGATGACGCTGCATCATCTGCCATTTGAGGTTGAATGACAGCCGGAACCTTCCATTCTGTTGTCCCGTACTTCGTATCACTCTCACAGAAGTAGTTGGCCGCGTTTTCCCAGCCTGGTTGTGTCAATTCGTCAAGCTTCATCTGCTTGTGCTGAAAACGGTCCATGTGATACTGTACTGTTGGAGAGATTTTGCCCATCAACCAGCCGAGTTAGTCATCTTCGCTAAGCTTGCCCCCTGCAGGATCATCTTCCTCCTGATCCTCGTCTTCCCCATCCTCCTCATTGTCGGAACCTGCAAGATCGCTCAGAAAATCACCATTGGCGTTCAACATCTCCTCAAATGTTGATTCAGGCATGGTGGTTGTCAATCTTGCCATTTCAGCATTTCTCATATCATCCGGCACCAGGTTGATTGCTGTCCCTGCCTCTTCAACTGGCTTTCTTGCCTCAGCAGTCTCTCTTTCCACATAATCCTCAATCCATTTGGCCTTCTCTTTGTTGCTCAAGACGTGACTTCCTCGTCGTTTCCACGCTGCAAGCTTCTTTTTGGATCGCGAGCTGCGCAACCATCCATGGGCTGGGACCCATTCTGCTTCCAAGCCGCGCTTTCTTTGATTTGCTTGATGATGTCGTTGTGTTGAGCACTTGGTCGATTTGCCGTATTTACCGGCTGGTAGTGGAAAAACGTTCCTTTTCGGAACATCACCATTGAATTTTGTGTTGACTATGTTGATGGGCGAGATGTTGGATGTTGCAAGATATGGACCACATAGAGGCAAGCTGCGTCTGTTATGTCGAGGTTGGTATGCTTAATCAATCGGAACAAAGCAAAATCTGCGTTTTGAAGGTCACTACATTGGGAATTGCAATGCTAAACATACATCATGACATGATGTTTGGCATCTGTTGCAAGTAGAATCCGAGGCATTCCTCCAGACAAACATCAGCAGATGTCCTTTCCGTTGAGAGATGTACTGTATATATCACCCAAAGACGAGATTCCTGCGGTCGTTCACCGCGATATATCCCTGAAATGAAACTGACAACATCGGGCCGACGTGGTGCAAATCGCAGAATGGTTGGTAACCCGTGCAATGGGCAGCTATGTGCAACAGGATTCATCTTGTGTAGAACGAGCAAGATGGCTGTTACCTATGCCATTTTGACTTGAAGCTGACTATATATTCCTCAGGACTTCCCACTTCTTTTTGTTATCTTCTTCCTCAGGACTTCCCACTTTGTTTCATTATCATCATCTCTGCTCTTCCACAGCAGCAAATCATGGCTCCACAAGGACTGCAGCAAGGTGAGAGTGGAACAGAATCGAGCAGAATGACGGCCGTTTCATCAGATACACCACCTGCTGAGACCCAACTACACCGCAGACACCTCTTAGTTCACCGCGACGCTGCAAATGCAGCCACCGAAAATGTGACCCTGGACGCACAGTGGACAATTGTCTATATAACCGGAAGCAGCAAGAATAAAAAACAGTATGCCATCAGATTTAAGTGTAGTCGTATCGAGGTAGATGGCCGTCAACTAGTGATATAACATACAGCTGGAGGATGTAGAGAGCTGTGTGACAAGTTTATAGCTGCCTGTAATGGGAAACCTCCATGGTGTACCAAGGCATTTGACTGCACAGTCCGCGAAATTGAACATCATGATGTTGTCAGCTCTGGGATTTTCGTGGACGAATTTCGTGATACGAATCCGTGAGAGTGGACCAAACAGGCGTTAACGACCTCAGAGGATGCTACGGAAGCGTATATGCTGGAGGTAACAGCCGAATCTAATCTGTAGATGCAGCATCTAATTTCTTGTAGGTTTTCAACATGTCTGCAACTATGGCAAGGCAAGGAGGTCGGGTACAGCTAGAACAGTCTGACATGCACCCGGCCTTGAATATGGCCAAAATGGCCAAAGGAGGGATTTCGCACGACGCAATGGAGGAAACACAATTCATTATCATGAAACCTTGGGCGGAAGTCCAAGAAAAGAAGAAGCGCGGAGTTGGGTTTCATGGGCATAATAATGTGAAGGCTGGGATGGGAAGACACCTGGCTATGCTTTGGGAAAATCACATGGACGGCTTCCTTCATTGCCACAATGGCATAGCACAGCACCCCCAGAGATGCGGAAGATGCAAAGGAACGGGTGCACCTCCACCCGAGCGACACAGACAGCCGACACCAGAACCGATGCCACATCCAGCCGAAACGCCACCTGTTCCACCCAGTAACAATGAGGCAGCGCACGTTTCATAAATCGAAGGTGTGCCACCCGGATATGTGCATATACACACTCCTCTTCCCAGTGCTCAATTTTTGAATCTTGATGCATATGCCAAAGATCGCAAGCATGATAAAGATTTCAATCCAGATTTGCTGACAGATGAAGGAACATCCACTGGTTAGTACACTATCTGCTGCGTGGTAATGCAGCTGACATCCATTTTGCAGACAACAGCAGCCTATTGAGTGGACCTGACAGTGCAGATGAGCATTGATTGAATGGAACAGGATCTTGGAGTGTATGATTATCTACAATTAGCGGACACTTTAAAGTATATCTTAAAGGATATATGTATATGTATTATTAAAGAACAATGTAGTATTGAAGGAGAATGTACATGAAGACGGTACAAAGGCTGCCAAAATAGCATCAATGATATATCAGTCCACATTAAATGATAACATATCGTGGATACGCCCATGGCAAAATGAGCGTCAACGGAGCGTCAATGATTTTTGGTCTTGCATCATTGGTAATCTGCATGGCGATCATTTGGGGTCATTCATCAATGTGGTATTGGCCGCCATTTTGGGCAAAAGAGAGAGCCATACACTCTTTGCCGCCATTCTGAATATGAGGATCGACGGAGCGTCAATGATTTTCGGTCTTACATCATTAGTAATCTGAGTGGTAATCGGTTACGGCCAGTCATAAATGTGGTATTGGCTGGCTTTTCAGGCAAACGAGAGAGCCATACGCTGCCTGCCCCATTCTGAATATGAGTGTCAATGGAGCGTCAACAATTTTTGGTTTTGAATTATTGGTAATCTGAGTGGCGATCGGTTGCGGCCATTCATAAATGCGGTATTGGCTGGCTTTGTTGGCAAACGAGAGAGCCACATGATCCCCGCACCATTCTCAATATACGTGGCAACGTAGCATCAACGAATCTTGGTCATGTAAGTCAGGTAATCCAGAAGAGATTTGGTCGTTACTATGCATAAGCATAGTACTGGCCACCATTATTGGGAAAAGCGATACAGGAACGTTCCCTGCCCCATGATGAAGAAGGGCGTCAACGGAACGTCAATCATTTTTGGCCTTTCATCATGGGTAATCAAAGCACGATGTATCGGGTATTGTGTATATATGATGTTGTGACAGATTTTCTAGGCTAAAACGTTCATGAACTCTTCGTTGCATGATTGTAAATGAAATTAGTTGTTACTGTCCGGGAGGCTGTTGTGGGAACGTAGCTTGCAAATCTTCCTAGAGAGGGTGCCAATTTCTCCGTGATAGAGGTTTGCAATCATGCGCCACATAGATTACCCAAGCTGTGAGACCCGAAATCGTTGACGCTCATTTTCAAGATGGGGCAGGGAGTGTGTCGCTTCTGCTTTTGCCTCCAAAGGAGGCCAATACCTCAATTATGACTCTCTGGAATCAATGCCCACTCTGATTACTCAGGATGCAAGACCTCAAATCATTGACGCTCCATTGACGCTTATTTCCAGGAAGGGTCAGGGAGCGTTTGTCTACATTATTTGATAACAAAGGCGGCCAGTACATCCAAAAAGAACAACGATGTAACATCGTTAATATTTTACGATTACCAGTAGGATATCGGAATGTGACCATGAATGGAACAACCCAAAATGCAAAACACGAGAATGGACCAGCGGCTTGAGTGGTACAGGTCCAGGTTTCGTCCGCCAAGAAGCAGCAGGTCAGGTTTTGGAATGGTTCTGGAACCGCCCAGAACTGTTTTTCCGGTCCTAACCCTGACCCGTTGCTAACACTACATGACACTCCGGAACAGCACGGTACTTTATAGAAGATCGTGATTGCAAATACCTGGAAGTGGTGGTGGGTGTGAGAACACGTGAATGAGTCCACAACTATGAGTCTGTAGCCTGTGACTGAATTGGATGCTCTCAGTGAAGCGGCTACTTTCTCTCAACTCATATAGTAATGCTTCCCCCTTTCACTAAACTCAGCGGAGGAAGAAAACAATCTTTGCGAACATTATACCAAACATCATACCAGACATCCATATTATGATATCTATAGTGCTACATTAAAGTGCTCCTCGCATTGGCCACAGTACAAAGATAATGTGTGCGGTATGTAGCCTGATCTAGGACAGCCATCCCGTTTCATAAACAATACAAATTTGTACATACCAATTTCGTGATCAGTAGCGTCAAGCACTGTCCACCTTATGCCAATAGCTGTCGTGAACTTTTCATGCTTCCCTCTTCTTATTCCCTTTGTCATGATAACAGCTGAATTCTTGTTGGACAATATCCAAGAGTAATTGCATTTCCCTCCTTCATTCAGATCTCGACTGTTGGATTCACAAACATCTGTTTATTTCGTTCGAGACATGATCGCTCCGCTGGTTGCATGTCGGCGCATACCTTCCACATTGTAGGGAATAGAGAGCAGCTTGTTTTTGCTGTGTTCGTCAGTCTTGTCATTTCAATTATACTTGACATCATTGCACAACTGCAATAGCCATTTGCCCTCTCTAGAGGCCTCAGAGCATGCTACATACTCCGCAACTAGTATCGACAAAGCAACAATGTGCTGCTTCCGGGACTGCGAAGATGTCACGCCTTTCCAAATGTATTTGTGGTCTCCCTGAGACTGTTGATCTGCAGAGTAGTTGGCACATTCGAAGGCAGTACATCTGGTGATGTAGTGGTCATGTGTAGTGTAGATTAAATCGTATTCTCTCTTGGCCTTGAAATATCGTAGTACTCTTGGTGCTGCACTCAAAGAGCTTGTACGAGGTTTCGAATTGTAATGACTATCTGCTACCACTGCAAGTATTAAATCTGGTCTCATGGTGAGTGTAATATACATGAGAAATGCGACAATTAGTCGGTATTCTCTGGGATCAGCTTCTCTCTCAGACGCATCCACACTATCCAATGTAACCTTGTTGTAGAGTTTGGTTGTAGCATTATTAGCCTTCACCATATGCAAGCATCTAAGCACTGAATTAATGAACCATCTTTGGGCCAGAATGATTGCGCGATTCTCAATACTGTAGATCTCGATTCAGATGAATTGTTGACAGGTGCCATCATTGGTACACTTGTAAGTTGAAGTGAGAGCTGTGTTGATCTCTTCTGCCTCTTTTGTTGCTTGTAGTGGGTAGGTCAAGAGCAGATTATCAATGTAGAGAAGTACTTGAATGCCACTCTTCTTTCATACATAGAGATTTGAATAGGCCGCTCATCAGATGAAATCAAATGATTGGGGAAATGTGTTACTATGCTGGTACCAGAGATGTGGTGCTTCTGTACAGTTTTTCTTTGATTTCATAGTTGGACAACTCTGACTTGGCAGCCTTCACCCTGATGGCAGTTGTCCATGAGACCTGCGATGTGGGGCCAGCCCATTGGTACGTCGATGAGCCGCACATTATCATGAATTTCACGATTAAAGAACGCAGTGACCTCGTTCAGATGATCAAGGTTTGAGTCATTGTGTGGTGTGAAGGCGATCGGCTGTATTACCATGGTGAGTTTGCTGACTGGTGCATATGGTTCTCCATTGTTCATTTTTTCATATACTTTGATCAGTAACCTGGATGTGTACTGCTTTGAGCCCTCAGGATGTCATTTAGCCATGAAAACCCATTTCGAACCAATTGGCCGTGCTCCAAAACTATGTTACAGCTCTTGTATATTTACTGGTCCGATGGTCTCATGTCTTCTTATAGAGTTGCTCTCATCCATGATTGCAGCTTCCAATTGTGTGTTTGGTGGGTAAAGCATCACATCCTGGTATGAGAGTGGATAACAATCAATTCTAGTGGAAGCTAGTGCATTATACATCCATTCAGCGACGTTTACCTGTGCTCTGCTTCTGGTGACCCTGTCTGTCAGTACGGGGGCTTTCTATGATCTTGTATTAGTAGCTGCAACAGATCATCATGATTGTCTTAGTGTAATGATCTCGTCTATTGATGCGGCTTCATCATCACATTCGTGGGTTGGACAGTGACATCGGTTTCATTTCTCTCGGTGTGTGTGGGTGTCCTTGTCAGGAACCATGAGTGTAAGTGGGGCTAATTTTCACAGCTCATGCAGGTGGAGTTCAATCACTATCCCAATTCGTACTGTGCCCAGTCAATGACTGATTGGAATTTGTTCCTGCCACAGGAGACTTCCCAGAGACTGTCTGGTGGGCAACATCTGCAGTGTGGCAATGGGAGTTGCTTTATGAGTTCCACTTGTAGTGTGAGTGTTGCCATTAGTCATACTCTTGTCCGTTCCACTGGCATGTATATCAACCATCGGTGTTTCTTATTGCACTTGGTTTAATATGTCAATTTTGGTCATCTCTTCTGGCTCATCATTGTGTACACCCTGCTTGCGTTTTAATCATTGCGGGCATGATATGTAGGGATTTGTTTCCTCATCCAATGTAGCATCTGGTTGAGCATTCACTGTGTTGGGCTAGGGGTCAAAGATTCTCCATAACGTCGTCGAGTCATGCACATAGCTGACCATCATGCAGGGCTTAGCCGATTCTTTCAGCTTCTGGTCAGTTGTCTGCTTCTCGGAGATCAGGCTGTGTCCGTAGCATCCGAATTGGTATAGATGGTGGAGCAGTGCTTTATAATTGATTTGCTTGTGAGTGGGGTCATCATGAGGTTTGCCCAATTCAGGGTTGCCATAAGATTGGAGCATCTCGTATGGCATATCGTATAGAGCCTTGAAGTCATCGTGATTGACTCCTCTTGTGAGCTACTCAGTGGGCGAGGGCTGATAAACAGATACAGCCGTGTTGACCGCTTCCCACCAAAACTCAAAGGGTACTTCAGAATGCTGAATCATTGCTCCTACCTATTCAGTGATTGAGCAAATTATTCTCTCTGCAACTCCGTTCTGTTGACGGGCGTATGGAGGACAGCACTCAGGTGCTGTGCCACTTGCTGCCAGAAGCCCTCAGAAGAGCGTTATATAATTTTTTCTCCTGCCATGATCACATCGAAAATGTGTAATATTGCAGCCTCATATGTTAACCTTCAATTGGTAGTGTTGGTAGGCTTCGACGCAAGTGTCCATCTTGTTGTCAAGAAGTAATTTGACTGTCGTTGATTGTTTGCGGTCATCCACAAAGCTAATGTAGTGTAGATACCCTCCCATTGTCTTTACAGAACAGGGACCATAGGTTTGAGAGTCAATGAGTCGGAATTGTGCAGTTGCCCTTTTGACTTGAGTTCAAATACACATTTGGCTGAGCTTGGCTTGCAAGAAAGTATCGAAAATTGTCTTGTCGAGGCCGTCCAGTCTGTCCATTGCGGATTTCATTCACGCAGGATGTAGCAAGTGCAATATTCGGAGCCGCATTCTTGCTGTAATCATGGATGCTGGTTTGAGATCCAACGTTATCTGCGATTGTTCATTTCCTTCATTCTCCTTCCAGCAGGAGGTCGTTGCTATTGACTGGAAGGCCACATTGGAATTGGTGGATACTATGGCATCGGAGGCAAGAGCATTCGGTGTTTGAGGAATATTGATGTCTTTGATGAAGTTCTCGGTGATAATAACAGAGGCGGTCAATTTTGTTTTGGTCGATATGCAGTATTTCCCCCATTGGCAGGTCATTGTGTGTCCTGCATGTTCCAGTTGACTTATGGATAGCCAAGAAAGTCTAAAGGTTGCAGTATAGAGAGCATCCAATTGCAAATTGTGAGTGATATGGGCCAGTCTGTGATATGTGGCAGTGATAAGTGTATTGTTTCCAAGTTATATAGTGATCAGAGAAAGCAGTCTTTTATATGAAATGAAGAGGCTTCCAGTGTTGCACATGTTGTGAGAAACTGCTGAGTCCACCACCCATGTCGGAGATCTAGCACTGGATACTTTCAGTTCGGCTGCGGTGACTGTGGCCTGACTGGTGTTTGCTACTCAATGGAGATCTCGATTGCCTGCAACATTACATGCTTTGTCAGTGCAGTATTCGCCTCAGCCATCGGGACTTCATTGCCGAGTGTTTGATTGATCTGTTGTCGGGCTTCGAGACCTCATTGATGACTGTTGTATTCCACTCTCATAAGGACCGGTTTTCCGCAGTCAATGCATACAATTTCCTCAGACTTCTTTTGATCAAAGGCTTTACTTCTGCTGCTGCTGTTGGGTCATTTGAGAATGCCACAGCTTTCGGTAATATGAATGTGCATTGTGCAGTGTGTACAGCTGAATTCCTTATCGTCGTTGTTTATGCGGACTTTTGAAAAATTTGCATGTCTGCGGCCTCATTGGGTACTTCATCCTCTGCAATTGCAATATCCTGCGCCACACTCATCGTAGAGGGCAGATCCAGTTGACTGGACTCTATTGTCCATGTCCACTTCAGTTGGCCCAGCATCATCTCAGGGTCGATTAATAATGTGCTAGCTTCCATGACCGGAATTCGTTGCTAGGGATTATTCATGGTTGTTTCGAATCCCTTTTGCTTGATACGGATGATGACAGTTTTCATTCTTTCATCAGAGATGGCTTCGAGAGATCCTATCAGTTTTTTGGCACAATAAAGTAGTCCACTAAAGTACTTGGTGATCTTCTCCGCGTTTAATGGGCATGAGACGTGAAGCACGCAAACGATCTGAGTCGAACTCACCGGAATTGTCGTACTTTCGAATGAGCACTGTAGTGTCTGCCACATCTCACCTTCATCATTGATGTTGTCTATTGGGAGAAGTGGGTCATCTGTGCAGCAAAGATGGACCAGAGCAAGCGCATCATTGGCTGTCTGATACCACTGATTCTACACAGTGCTTACAGCAAATCTGTGACTCCTGGAAAGGAGCACATCTCATGTGGCAATGATGAACGAACTGATTGCAATTCGCATGCGGCTTACCTTGTTTTGCCAGATAGGGTATTTGTCAACTATGAGCTTGAGAATGAATCAGCAATGGGTTATGAACATCTCAGTGGTGGAAGACATTTCGAAAAGTGGCAATAGAGATTGTGCTGTTCAGTGTTGGACCTGTTTATACGGTTGTTGCTATGGTGACAGTGGTGGGATAGTGTTGTTGAGGCTCTTGTAGATCATGAAATGAAAGTAATATAGAGTGACTTCAGTAAGTGGCCTCCAGGCTCACAACCTGTTACAAATGTACAGTTGGTAAAGTCTATTCTACTGTCTAAGAAGAAGCTCTGTCTATATATACATGAGAGTCTGGAATACCATTGAAGTTCATGGAAGCTCTCAATTGTGCATACCAGGCAGTGGCATTGATGAGTGAAGACTTGTGGATGAGTTTTCAACCATGAGTTCATAGCCTGTACGTGAATGTGATGATCTCAGTGTAGCGGTGACTTTCTGTCAGGTCATATGGCAATACTTCCAGATATAGCCCTTCTCTGCCAAGCTGAAATACTTAAATATTTGACTTTTTGGCTTGTTACACATCTATGGAATGTGATTACAGCTGCCTGTGAATAGAAACATGGCTTCATCAACAATATCATTGCTGCAAGGTACGTGGTTCCACTTTGAATAAACTGCAGTTGCTTCAACAGAGGATCAACAGTTGAATACCAACCAGGTAATTTTTCAAGAGTTTCTGTTGGAGAAGTGTGTCGACCAACATGAAACAAGCCCCAGATCGTCTGGAAGCAAGTCATGCCATTGTAGGCGGGTGGTGATAATCCATCCTTGGGAAGAATAACCCCATCCTTCTTCCAGTATGTATCAGAAGGAACTCCAATAAGACTGAACATGTATTTGGATCAGCAGTGTGAGATAATGCCCCTGAGCAGCGACTAGCTGCCAGAAATGCTTCCGCTCCCGCTCTGGCACACGATGCTGCTGCTGGGCGTTGGAATGTGTGTTGGCTATAATCCACCGCATGATGGAGTTGATAAGAAAGAAATTGAAGATCAACATCAAACAAATGGTATCCAGCTCATCAAGTGAAATGGGCAATCATTTACACCCTTTTTGTGGAGAAACAATAGGTTACACAGGGTCAAATATGGGAAGCTCAGGAAGATCTGTCAAATTTTGAATTGGTTTTTTGTGTGTTTTTGTATGCCACTTGGCAGAGTGCTCAGCTGTGATCTATCTGGCTGGCTGACTACATGCTTCATCTGAGGAGCTCTAATTATCATGAATGTTTAGCATAGCAGATGTAGCTTCAGTAGTTACAGAATTATCAGCTATAATGACAGATCAGTGCTCTACTCCTGGAGGTGCTGGTATTGGTCTGGAGGTGGTGCACTTTGTACCAGAGTGATCATCCGTCATAATGCACTTGGCATATTGTTTGTTTACATTTCAACATTGAGAATGGTGAAGATGAGAGTAGAAGTAGTGGGGGTAGGTAGTTGACATTAAGATTCTGAGGTGTGAAGGCTCCTCTGATCATGGTTGTTGTGGTGTGGTAGATGAGAAGTGGGATGGTGGTTGCCACTGGACTGGAGAATGGTACTCTTACAATCTCCAAAGTACTACTAGTTATATGCAACTCAGCACCACAGAACTTGTCACACTGCCACAAGATTTCACACAGTAGAGCTTCTACTAGTTATCATGCAATGCATAATGTTCTAGGGTGGGCTTAAGTGGGTAATAGTATTGATCTGAGCGAGAACCTGCAGTGCATGCAAAAGTGGGCCATTTTGTGGGCCTGCCACCAGCCTTGGAATAGACTCGGTATACTGATACAAGTCCAGTGGTTTATATAAAATTCTCCTAGATAAAGTTCACTATCTCTATGCCCATGGGTGTACTGGATAAGTAGTATAAATTGAGACTATCTGTAGCCATCTTGCCTAATTCCTTCATCTCTCTTACACTTCAGGTGGTTCATATTAACACCCCCAATGACACATGTTCAAATTGCAACAATTCTACTATTTCTGAACTCAATTGTAAATGTAAACACCAATATCTGATGCGAAAGCTACCAATCTCACCCTGTTGATGCGATCTTACAGACCGCCAAATATGATCACCATGAGAGCAGTGGTTACCATAGCAGGTTACTTCAATACAGCCTATATGTGGTGCTGTTACTGACTTCTATACCCAAGCAATGGAACTCCAAGAACCCTGGAAGCCACCAGCCAAAGATGGACCATGTGAATATTGTCACTAGCAGACCTGCAATGGGTAAGCTGGAGTTGGCGATCATCACCACCAGTGGCTTGATCAATAATCAGATGCCAAAAGTGATGATGACGATTCGCTTGTTCACAAATAGCAAGAGGAAAGAGAAGCAGCAGTAAAATTTGAAGCAGCAGCCGAAGATCAAACAGCCAGTATTGGTGATTGATCACCGTGAAGATGACAAGAATACGGTTCATTAGGACAATCACAATCAGTAGCAGGAGGATTAATCTTTATACTATCACCACTGTGAGACAATAGATGGTTCACTGGTAAGTATTCGATGGCATTCAGAGGAGTATACGAGATCTGCCTTCGGAGAAACTGGTCTATAGGAAGAAGCCATCTCAATAACCCGCTGCCAGCTACATAAGAAGCCATCCTAATAGTCTAAGAATGATTATTCAAGATCTGCCTATAGTGAAAGAAAGAAATTTGTGCATTAACCGTGTACTCTCAATTATCACACCAGTAAGTGTACCAAACTATGTGCCAAAGACCACATGGCGGTATGTAATACCTCTGTACACTGTAGCCCTGGATGTTGCAGTGTTGCTGAGATCTACTCCACACCACCTACTCGGGAAGATGCCAATGCCATGGTCTTGTATAGATGTGGAGACGAACATCTCTGCTTGACAGTGCAGACACATGCTCGGCAGTGACTGCAATATATTGAACAGCAAATCATGCTTGGTAACCCCAATTATGAAGATTCTGAAGCTGCTCACAACAGTATAGGCAGTTGTCACTGCAATAGGCAAGATATAGGAACCAACACCAACAAAAGAAAGCAACATGTTTGGCCTGTTCAACATTCAAGAATTCTGACAATCCAGCTGAGGATGTTCACAGCTGTGTCTACAAGTGGTTGGCAATGTATTCTCAAAATGAGTTTGGAAAGAAATTTGTTCTCCTCTACCCAGGTACCCACCCATGGAATGAAGCTAACAGTCAAGACAACAGCCCAATGTGTACTTACAACAGTGAAAGTCTTATCATCATAGTGTATGTTCTAGAGGCCATCTTGAGATGTAATGGCACAATGGAATGCCATCTTGTGTCATGCAGAAGACTGTATTCAAGCACCAGAATTGCAGACAGTTGGACAGACAATGCAGATTCCCATCTGGTCCGCTGAGTACTGGATGCTGACTGATATGGTTGTCTGGGATTTGGCATATGTGCCAAATTTGGTAGTGGGTGGATGTGTGGAGCCAAATGAGGAAGAAAGAAAGGTTTGGATAGTCATGCAGGGAGCAAGCTGCCTGGTGGGCACTGATGCAAATATTGGAGGAGTGAGCCAAAAATAGCCAGTGGGAGGGAAAAAGTACCAATGACACCACTGGGCCAATCCCCAGGATACCAATGACATCTATATTGCCTGGACAACTGTAACATTTTGGTGAACAGAAACCCACTGCACAACTGGGACCCTTCCCTCCTGGCTGTTCCATTAGTACTTCCACAGCCAATTGCACTCATCAAGTAATTCCTACTTCTGTAGTTAATTGTACTTAGATACTGCATGCTATTGCAACAGTGAGTTCTGCACCCGCAATAGTTACTACTTCCATTGTGGATCATACTCCCATTCCCGAACCCAATCATCAGGCTCACTCTCCCATCATCGCCTCTCCACAAGGTTGCTCCAGTGTGGATTACCCTTTTCCAGTTAGCCCTCTGGATATGTGCAGGCTGTTAGTTTGCCATTTTCAGGTTTAACAAAATTCAGCTCACCCTGTTCTGGTTTGCCATGTTCTGGCGTGCCATGATCTGGTATGCCATGTTCAAGTTTGCCAAGTTCCGGTTTGCCATGTTCCGATTTGACAAGTTCCAGTTTGCCACATTCCTGTTTGCCAGTATCCAGTTTGCCATGGTCCACTTTGTCACATCCTCGTATGCAATGTCTCGGTTTGCCACATTGCGGTGTGCTGTGTTGCAGTATACCACTTTCCAGTTTGGCACAGTGTGGTATCACACGTTGTGGCTTGCCACACTGCGGATTGCCACAATGCAGTTAACCCCATTGCTGGTTGTCACATTGGGGTTTCCCATGCTGCGGTTTGCCACATCGTGGTTTGCCCTGTTCATTTGTTTCACATTCCTGTGTACCATGTACTGGTTTGCTGTCTTCAAGTGTAAACTCCGAAAATTGCCCTCTTCCTGCATGCCCTCGTTAGGTTTGCCTAATTCCTCTACACCCTGTTCCCATCTGGACAATATACAACGGTGTAGCAGTTATTACTCAACATCCTAGCAACTCTAAATAGCCCCACAAATTCTTCCAGGTGGTTCCAGATGCTACCTAACAGGCTTAATGTACAGTACAGTGCACTCAGAAGCTCTGAAGACCACATTTGGGTGCTCCTGAATGCCTCTAAAGCTGTGGAACCGAGTACCAGAATGTCCTCAGCAGAGGATAATGGACTTTAAAATGTTTTGTAGTCGAGCCATTCAGCTGTTCAAATTTCATAGCTGATGGGACTGCTGGCCAGGTCATCAATGCTATCCCAGTGCACCTTGAGTATGGAGCTGTACTCACTCTGAGTCATCATTATAATTTCTAGATCCAACATACTTCAATTTGAGAAACAATCTTAGCCTGGCACTTCTTGATTCAGGCATTCTAATTAATATACAGCACAGGGGGTATGTAAATCCACACAGTGATTTACAAGCCATACACTATCGATTCTATCTGATGTAGCAATCTTTCACACTGATTTTCCCATTTGAATCATTTTGCAGATAGGTACAATATATATCATAATTCTCTATATGACAACCCGAATGAATCTGCTGTGGTGGGAATATCCGATTCTCGCCACCACCGCCACTCAGCTTGGGAGAAGACTGTGCGATGGCGGTGTACAGTGATACACATCATCAAAATGTATTTTAGTCACTGGAAGACTCCAGGAGTGTCTGAGATGATGCGGAGTGTAAACTTGGATGTGTCGATTTGAGAAGCGTATCAGACCCTAGGAGTGCATTCCGGCCTGCCTTCAGAGTAACTGAGATCTCTGACGACTTGTACAGGAGTACCATGGGAATGATTGAGATGATTTTGGGAATACCTCGGAGTGCCAGAGGAAACTTTGGGTGCACCTGGAAGCATCTGGGAGCGCCGACAACAAGCCTGGGAGCACTTGGGAGCGCCGGCGACAAGCCTGGGAGCACCTCGAATCACAGTACAGCAGTCCAGGAAAAACAACATCTTCTTTCGGAATGCTGCTGGTGAGCCTGGACATCATAGCTACTACTTATCGTTCAACGATTTTTAAAACTCATGTATTCAGTTTGTATACTCATCTATGTATCTATGTATGTATGTATCTATATAGCTGCCCATCTACACACCATATATCTGGACTGGCAGCAGGCTGTGCTTGAGAGCAATTCGAGGTGTGCCTGAAAATGATGACCGGGTGAACTCAGAGATACACTCCGAGGATGTGATCGAGCTTGTCTGGAGATGTACTTCGAGGAGGTATGGTAGAGTCATTGGTGATACACTTGGAGGCTGTGATCCATTGCACTTTGAGATGAACTCCGAGATCGTGATCGACCGAGTTTGGAGATGCACTTCGAGGCTGTTCTCGAGCAATTGTGGAGATACACTTGGAGGCGGTGATCAAGTGAGTGTGAAGATGAACTTGGTGGCCGTGATCGAGCGAGTTAGGAGATATGCACTTGCAGGCTGTAATTGAGCGAGATTGCAGATGCAGTATGAGGCCATGATCGGGCAAAGTTGGAGGCCGTAGTTGACCCAGTTTGGAGATTCAATTCGAGGCCATGATCAACTGAGTGTGGAGATCAACTTGGAGACCATGATCGAGCGAGGTTGGGGATCTGCACTTGGAGGCCATGATTGTGCGAACTTCGAGGCCATAATCGAGCGAGTTTGGAGATACACTTGGAGTACATGATCGAGCGTGATTGGACGAGTACTTGGAGGCGGTCGATGGAAGCCGTGCCGGGTGCTGTGACTCTATCTATCTGTTAGTCAACCCGCACCCGTGGAAATGTGACAATGTGACTTCACCTTTGAGCCCTCATGGAGAGCTGGCTGATGGCGGTCAATCATTTAGGGCGCCACGCTGGAAGCTGAAGCTACAATCAGGGGTCAACTTGTAATCATGAGAATGAAGGGAAGACAAACAATCTTTGGTGGATCCTGTACTCGGTGTATGCTGTAGTCGGTGTTGACTGTTGATGATGGCAGGGAAAAACAGAGAGGGTTGACTTAACTTTGTGTTCTTGCGATGATGGTAGTATTCTGGAAGAGAAAGAGTGATGGAGGATGAAGATGGGAACGATATGGATGATCTGAGCGGATATGAGAAATGAGGGGTACAATATGCCTGATTGGGATTAGAAGACCTCCTATCGGTATAATTACCCACCGGACCGTGTCTGGTACCTTGTGTATCAGGAATGGTACATTGAGCTGCGCCCGGAATCCTCTCAAGTCCCAGTTTCTCATGATGATTTCCCATCTGCTCTCATCTCTCTCTTTCTCGTCCTCAACTCTACCATCACCTCAGAACACAGAGTAAAGTCATCCCTCTCTATCTCTCCATGCCATGCTCAAGAGTTAACACTGAGTACAGCATTCACCGAGTACAGCATTCACCGAGTACAGCATTGACCGAGTACAGCATACACCGAGTATAGCATACACTGAGTACAGAATACACCGAGTACTGCATTGACTGAGTACTGCATACACTGACTAGTGCAACATCCTAAGATCGACTGTCTCCCGCTCCTAACCAGTCTCACATCCCTTGCCAGACTATGTTGTACTCAAATCTCTACATTCCGACTATTACGAGCTAACCAATGCATAGAGTCTCAGCTCCCGTCGCGCCTCCCTCCTGAACTTCCGCCTCCACATTGACTTTTTCCAAGTACTCCACCAAACTTGCTTGATCGCGGCCTCCAGGTGCATCTCCACACTGGCTCGATCATGGCCTCCAAATGTATCTCCAAACTCGCTCCATCACTGCCTCCATGGTCCCACGATCATGGCCTGCAAGTGCATGTCTCCAAACTCGTTCGATCACGGCCTCCAAGTGTATCTGCAAACCCGCTCGATGGCGCCCTCCAGGTGCATCTCCAAACTTGGTCGATTCCGGCCTCCAATTGTTTCTCCAAAGTCGCTTCATTGAGGCCTCCAAGTTTGCACGATCATGGCCTCCAAGTGCATATCTCCAAACTTGCTCAATCACGGCCTCCCAGTGCATATCCATACTCCGTCAATCACTGCCGCCAAATATATCTCCAAACATATTTCATTACGGCCTCCAAGTGCATCTCCAAACTTGGTGAATCATCGGCTCGGAGTGTATCTCTGAGTTCACTCGATCATGGTGTGGCGAAATGGTGGTGCTAGACGGCTGACACCCTATCATCAACACTCTGCCGCACCTCGCGTGGCATACAAAGGGAATTCATGGCAATGAGCGGTTCGTGCCCGAGGAGCGCAGGAAGTGGGTGAGACAATATGATGGGATACCCGGCCATGATGAACCACACAAATTGTGTGGATCTATGAATGCTTGGAAACAGTGCATGAGGAACCACACAAATTGCGTTGGTCTATGAAAGCTCGGCAAGAGTGCGTGAGACCAAGAGCTGGGAAAGATAGTGTGTGTATTTTGTACTATGAGATGATGTCTATCTACCACGGGGTCTACCAAATATATACTCCCTGTTGCGGAGTCCATCTCCATATGTATATATATAGAGAGACTTAGATAATACATGCCATAGTATGATGTAGCGAATCTTGTGACTGTTACAAAGACAAATAGTATCAACGAGATGCCTTGTGGTTGCGGAACTCTAAGATCCACTGCTGTGCGAATATGGCACCATGTCTCCCGAAGAGCTGGCGCAAAGGTCTCAGCGGATCTTGATGTCGCCTACAGACGTCTCCGCTGCTCTCAAAGTGTCCAGCAGACCTGCGCAGAGGTCTCAGCAGCTCGAAAATTTCACTATCCTAATAGGCAAATATCGGAGCATCCTGAGAATGCTCTTGCAGAGTCTGAGAGCACTGTGCAAAGCTCCAGGGGGGCCTGGGAGCATCTGGAAGTACTTAGAAGCACTGGTGAGGGCTAACGGAGAGGCTGGGAGGTGTGGGTGTGGCTTGCGGACCGATTTGCATTTTGCTGATGTAGGGTTGGTGGAGATGGAGATGATAACAGAGGCGTACCGAGATACAGCGGTAACGGAGATAGACTGAGTGACGGGCAGTACATATTCAGGAGACCCCAGGGTAGATAGCCAACAGCTCATCTTATCATACCAGGAATTACACAGTCTATCATTTCTAGCTTTTGCTCTGACTTTCACTTTCCGAGATTTTGTAGACCCACATAATTGAATCGATCCTCATGGCCACATAGTATCATATCATTTCACCCGCTTCCTACCCTCCTCGAGCCAGAACCGCAGTTTCCAAAAAAATTTCTTTGCGTACTGGCAGAGGCGAGACGGAATGTTGATGAACTGCTCTCTGCCTCTAGCTCCGTTGTTTTACCACACGTCGAACCCAAAGCCGGATTCAGGATTCGATAGTTGCCTACAGAATGCTGGGAAAAACCCCATTCAAGATAAAAAAGGAAAATATGATGAGAAGCAACAAATGGACATTGCTAACAATGTCAGATTGGAATACCAGATGTGGTAAGGTTGGTATATCAATGTCACAAAAAAAAAAGGCACCTGCCTTTAACTGGTACAATCGCCGAGGAAATCATACTGTCCTAACGCCAGATGAAAGGAACCACCCTTCTACCTGGACAAACACCGAGAACAAGGCACCAATTTGACACCGGCAAGTAAGGCACCGACCTTGTGGATGGGACGGCAGGCACCTACCTTCAACGATGCTGAACATCGGGAACAGCAATAGACCTCTTGCCAGGACAACAGGCACCGACCTAGCACCTGGACAACTTGCACCAACCTATCACCATGACAACAGGCACCGACCCAACACTGGGACAATAGGCGATGTCCTCGCAGATGGGATGCACTGCGAGAACTGGCACCGACCGTAATCTGCGACCACAATCTGGACAATAAAAACAGACCGGACTCCCATACCACGCAAGGCACGAATCTGAAGGAATACTATGAAAAGGAGTTAACATTGTTGGCAAGATTAGGAAAAATGCTAATGAGAATACCACTAGTGGTGGAGGGAGAAGTCACAGGGAACAGAACCTGAGGGATAGACAATCTGGCATGAAGCTAAGAGAGAAGACTGACAGGTGGTAAAGCTGGGCTAGGAAAATAACGAAAAAAAAGAGCACACCTCAAACAGAGCGTCAATTAACCCAACTCCCCTTCCAAGAACTCACAAACTAGCAATTGACCTTAGATCACCAATTACTGCCAATTCACCACCTAAACGATCATCCCATCTTCAAACCGCTACAACTATCCAGATTCAAAATGTCAATAGAGCACACCGGATCTACTTCCGCTGCCGGTTCCAGTAGCCATACTGTTTCCTCCACTGGTGGACCCCAAAGCCATACTAGATCCTCCACCAGCGTTAGACATTAGGCCAATGTGCCGCCCAGGGATGTACAAAATCAATTGATATTGATCAGGTCTTGGGACCTCACAATCGTGAAGAACAAGAAGCAAATGCCACTCCCAGGGAGTGTCAGCAACGGGTCCTGGTGAGCTCCCAGCGGTCCGGGTTTGGACTGCCCAAACAGGTCAGTTCGGTTCCAGACCCGTCCATCATCCCGACCCGCTCGCTCTTGGAGGGTTGAACCCGGACCCATACCCAGGAACCCGCGGGTTTCGCCGGATGTGGCTACACCCGTCAGTTCAAATCTCCGGTTCTGCATTTCGGGTTTCCGATTTGTGGTCGCATTCAGATATGCTACTGATAATCGTCAAATATTGACATTGCTATATCACGGTTTATTATCAATGTATTGGCCCCCTTATTGATGAAAATTCAAAGACCCACGCACCCTACCGCAGCCTGAAAATGAGCGTCATTGGAGCATCTACGATTGTTGGTCCTGTATCTTGGGTAATCTGGGGGGCGACACGTTACACACTGTCATAAACATAATATTGGCAGCCTTTATAACTAAAAGAGACTGTGAAATGCTCCCTACCCCATCTTGAAGTGAGCATCAATGCAGCGTCAATGATGATTGGTCTTGCATCTTTAGTAATATGAGTGGCGCTTAATTACAAGCATCCATATACATGGATTTGGCAGCTGTGATGGGCAGATATGAACGGGATATTCCCACCACATCCTCCATGACAGTAACAACTTATTTGATTTACCGAGCTACCCCGAAGTATTCTTGAGCCTTTTAACATACAAAAGCAGTCATAACTATGTATATTGACCATAAAAGCCACACCGCGCTGATATTATCCATGATGAAAGGCGAAAAATTTGTTGACATTCCGTTGACTCACATTGTCAAGACGGAGCAGGGAGTGTGTCCCTTTGTTTTTTTGCCTATACAGGAAGCCAATACTTCGTTTATGAATGTTTGCAACCTGTCGCACCCCATATGACCAAAGATACACGACCAACAATCGTTGATGCTGCGTTGACGCTCAATTTCAAGATGGGGCAGGAAGGGTATTGCAATCTATTTGGCCTATAAAGGCGGCCAATAATTCCTTTATGACTGCCCGCAACCAATCGGTGGTGTGATTACCCAGGACCCATGACCGATGATCATTGACACTCCGTTGATACTCATTTTCAAGATTCGGTAAGGAGAGTGTTGCTATAATTTTTGCCATTATAGGCGGCAAATACTTCAATTATGTACAACTATGCCCAAATCAATTTTCAATTACCAGACTTACATGACGTGAAATGGTTGACGCTCCGTTCACGCTCATTTAGCGACAGGTGTATCCACAATATGCAATTATTTGATTTAGCGTAGTCCATTATTCACATTGTTTTGGCAGCCATTCTCCCGTTTTCATTCACTTTCTTCTTGATCACTACATCATTCTGTAATGATAGATATAGATATATAATAATAATCTCGAAAATTCCGTGCATTTCGATCAATGCTTGTCATCACCTGCAGGTGCACTCAATTGGCTGCTCTGGTCTTCAAAATGGATATCAGCTGCATAACCGCCCAGCAGATAGTGTACTAACCGGTCGATGTGCCATTATCAGTCAGCATATGTAGATCAAAATCTGTATCATGCTGGCTATCCTGGGCAGATGCATCAAGAGTAAAAAATTCTGCAAAGGGTCGGGATGTGTGTGAATACGCGTATTTGGCTGGCAAATTGACGATTTGGGAAAATTGAGCTCCAGAATCGTTTCAAGTCAGGGCTGGGGGCATTTCGGGGTGAGGTGGCGTCAGCTCTGGAGTCGGCTGACTGAGACGGTCGGGTGGCGGTGCACCTATTCCGTTGCATCTGCATCGTGTCTGCAGATTCTTTGCAGTGCCATTTTGGCAAGGATGGCATCCGGCAGTGTGGTTTTGACCAAGCATAGCCAGGTGTCTTGCTATCGAAGCCTTCACCTGTTTATGCCAACGAAACTGAACACCAGGCATCTTCACTTCTCGGACCTTGGTGCGAGGTTTCTTGATTACGAATTGCGTTTCCACTATTCCCGCATGCAATGATCTGCCTTCGGCCATTTTTGCCTTGTTCAAGGCCAGGCACATGTCGGACTGTTCCAATTGTACCCGACCTCCTTCCCTTGCCACAGTAGCAGACATGTTGAAAACCTACAAGAATTCAGTTGCTGCTTGTAACAATGATATTTGGCAATTACCTCAACCATATACGCTTCTGTAGCCTCCTCTAAGGTGATGAGAGGCTGTTTCATGAACTCACGGGGACGCTTATAAGGAAATCTGTCCATGAAAACCCCAGACCTGAAAATATCATGATGTCCAATATCATGGACTGTGCAGACAAATGCCTTCGTAGACCATGGGGGTTTCCCGTTGTGGGCATCGAATTATTGGTTGTGCGGATCTCCAAGTTTGGTCGCTGTACGTATTACAGTTAGTCGACGGCCCTTTACCATGACATGCATATACTTACATCCAACTGCATGCTTGTTCTTATTCTTGCTGCTTCCAGTACGTCGGACGATTGTTAAATGTGCATCCTGGGTATTAGTTCTGGTGGCTGTATTGGCAGCATCGGGGTGAACTAACAAGCATCTGCATTCTTGCGGTGTGCCAATGACTGACGTATGTAATGTAGCGCCCGGCACTCAGCTGGATTTGAATCCACTCTCTTCTTGCTTGGGCGGTTGTGTATCCATGATATGCTGGTGTGGAATATGAGAGGAAGATGACAACAAAAAGAAGTGGGAAGTCCTGAGGACTATATATTTAGCTTCATGTCAGGATGGCATAAGTAGCAGCCAAGATGGTCCTGATACTCAAGATGAATCCTGCTGCGTATGGCCGCGCGTTGCAGAGATTTTCCACCGCCCCGCGATGTGCAATATGTAGGTTGAACATTGTCTCTTTGTTACCAGAGATAAATTGCGGTATACGACAGCTGAAATCACAAAATGGTCAGACATATATAGGAAATTGAATGAGGGAAAGGATGTCTGCTGATATTTCTCTCAAAGAATACCTGGGATATTACATGAAACTGACACTACCAATCAAGTCATGTTGTATGGTTAGGTTAACTATTCACATTTCATTGACAGTCAAACGGGAGATTTTTCTTCGTTCACGATGAGTAAATACACCAACCTTGACAACAAAAACAAAGCTTGCCTCCATCTTGTCCATCTCTTGCCACATCAAACATCTTGCCCAACAACAAAGTCAACGCTACCTACAATGGTCAATGCTCTGATACAGAACTTTTCACCACATCTGGCAGGCAAATATGGCAAAGCAACAAAGCAGTCCACCCAACGACGTCATCGAGCGGATGAAAGCAAGGGCGGCTTGCACGCAGGGAGAGTCCGAGCCATTGGGGCATTGCGCAGCTTGTGATCCAAAATAAAGCTTGCAGCTAAGAAACGACGAGAAACGCACTTCTTAAGCAATGAAGAGAACAAAAATGTATCGAGGATTAGGTTGAGAGAGAGACCACTGGGGCAAGAATGTGAGTCGAAGACGCAGAGGCAGCGGTTCAGCGAGAGCAGGACGATAAGAGGAACATTGAAAACGCCAGAATAACGAACAATGAGCCCACACAGTCTTTTCAGGAGATGATCGTGCCACTATCGGAGACAGTCTGAGCGATCTGCAAAGTTCCCCTGATAAGAAGGCTGGAGAAGATGAGGATGATGAAGAGACAGAGCAGGGCCAGCTGAGTGAACATGACGAACCTAGCTGGGTGAAGGGCACAATTACCAAAACTGTGCAGCAGCACACTGAGAGGTTTCGGCAGAAGCAGATGAAGCATGACAACAGCAAAATGTAAATCGGTCCGGAAGTAACACACAACCCTCCCAGACACTCCTGGCGACCTCACCAGTGCTTCCAAGTACTTCTAGATGCTCCAAGACCGCCCTGGAGCTGCGCAATGTGCTCTCAGACTCTGCAAGAGCATTCTCAGGTGCTCCTGAAAGCACCTGCAGTTATTGAGGCGCATTCAGCATGCTATGAGATTTGACTTATAGAATAGTCAAAGTTGGGAGATCGTAAGACCTCTGCGCAGATCAGTGGGAGACTTCAGGAGCAGCCGAGACCTCTGCACAGCACTGCGGCAGACTTGGTGCCGTATTCTCACTGCAGTGGATCTTACAAAACCAGAAGGCATTTCGTCTTATCATATTCCTCTTTGTTACAGTCACAAGATTAACTACATCAGGATATGGCATGCTTTATTTAAGTCTCTGTATATATAGACATACGGTCAATCTGGCCGCAGATGGTAGTCGAGCATAATCGGAGGCGCACCTGGACACACCCATTGAGAGAACTTAGAGGTACATTACTTGCAGGCTGTTGTAGTGAGACGATGGAGCTACAAAGCAGAGTGCCCACCATCAACACTCCGCTGCACCGCTCGCAACATCCAAACTGAATTCATCAGAAAGAGCGGCTCTGGTTCAAGGAGTGTAGAAATTGTTTGAGGAGATATGACAAGAGCCGGTGTTGAGGATCTACGCAGTTGCGTGGATCCATCATATCTTGGACAGAGCGAGTGAGACCAAAAGTTGGGCAAGGAAGACAGTGTATTTTCATTATATGATAAGATGAGACGGAAATGAGATGATGTCTATCTACTCAGGCGTCTGCCGAATTCACTCCCCATCACTCTATCAACGTCGGTTCCCCCTGTATTTCCGTAGACCCGCCATCGCTCCTCCAAGATGTACTGGGAGGCTGTAATCGACCGAGTTTGGAGATGCATTTGCAGGCCGTAATCGTGTTAGTTCAGAGATACACTTTGGGGCGGTGATTGTGTGAGTTTGGAGATGCACTTGGAGGCCATGATTGAACGAATTTGGAGATGCACTTGGAGGCGGTGATGGAGCGTATTTGGAGATACACTTGGAGACCGTGATCGAGTGTACATAGAGATGCACTCCGAGATCATGATCGAGCGAGTTTGGAGATACACTAGGAGGCAGTAATGGCCCGTATTTACTGATGCACTTGGAGGCCGTGATCGAGTCAACATCGAAATGCACTCCGAGATTGTGATCGAGCAAGTTTGGAGATACACTTGGAGGCCATGATTGTGCCAACTTGCAAGCACTGATCGTGCGAGTTTGGAGGCCATAACCGTGCAACTTTAGAGATACACTTGGTGGCTGTGATCGAGCGAGTTTGAAGATGCACTTGGAGGCCGTGATCATGCGAGGTGGAGGAGTACTAGGAGGCGGTCAATCTGGAGGCGGTAGTACGGGGGGAGGCGCGATGGCAGCTGAGACTCTATTCATTGGTTAACTCGTGATTGTGGGAATGTAGAGAATTGAGTACAACATGGTCTGCAGAGAGATGAGAGACTGGATGGGAGACAGTCGATACTTGGATGATGGAGTGTGCAGTGTATGCTGTACCCGGTGCTAACTCTAGATAGTGGCGTGGAGAGATAGTCAGCGATGACTTGACTTCATGTTCTTATGTGACGGTTGAGTTGAGAACGAGAAAGAGAGAGATGGGAGGAGATGGGGGAAATCATCATGAGAAACTGGGACTTAGGGGAATTCGGTGTGCAAGTCGATATACCATCCCTGATACAGCATGTCCGAGTCCTGATCCGGAGTGTAATTACACTGATACGAGGTCTTCCCAACCCAAACAGGCAAGTCCTACCCCTGATTTCTCATACCCGCTCATATCCTCCACATCATTTTCATCTTCATCACCCACCACTCTCTTACTTGTCCACAACTCTACCATCATTGCAGAACACAAAGTCAAGTCATCCCTCTCTATCTCTCCATGTCATGATCATGAGTTGACACTAAGTACAGCATACACCGAGTACATCAATACACCGAGTGTAGCACACACCAAGTACAGCATACACTGATGATTGTTTTGCTTCCCTTCATTCTCATGATGACAAGTGGACGCCTGAATGTAGATTCCGCTTCCGGTGTGCCTCCCTACATGATCGACGGCCATCAGCCTGATCCACATGACCGCCCAAAGGTATAGTCACCATCTCACATTCTCACGGTTGCAAGCTAACTAACCGATGAATAGAGTCTCAGTACCCAGCGCGCCGTCCATCGACCGCTTGTGAGTACTTGTCCAATCTCGCTTGATTACAGCCTCGAGGTTTGAACAAGCACGGCCTCCAAGTGCATCTCCAAGCTCACTAGATCACAGCCTCGAAGTGTATCTCTAGACTGGCACAATTATGGCCACCAAACTCGCTCTAACACAACCTCACAATGTATCCCCAAACTCGCTCGATCAGGATCTCGGAGTGCAACTCTAAGTTCACTCGACCACGCCCTCCAAGTGTATCTCCAAATATGCTCAAATACAGCCTCCAAGTGTATCTCCCAACTCGCTAGATCATGGCCTCGGAGTGTCTCACTGAGTTCAGTTGATCGTCATTTTCAGGCGCACCTCCAATTGCTCTCAAGCACCACCTACCGCCAGTCCAGATATACCATGTGTAGATGGGTAGCTATATAGATACTTAGATGAGAATACACACTGAATAAATGAGTTTTAATAATCGTTGAACAATAGGTAGTAGCTATAGTTTCCAGGCGCACCAACAGCGTTCCCAAAGAAGATGTTTTTCCCAGACTGCTCTACTGTGATTCGAGGTGCTGCCAGACTTGTTGCCAGCGCTCCTAGACCTGTCGCCGGCGCTCCCCAGCTTGTCGCCGGCACTACCAGATGCTCCCAGGTGCACCCACAGTGTTCTCCGGTGCCCCGAGGTGTTCCCAAACCTCGCACAATCACTCCCATGGTACTTCTGTATCAGTCATCAGAGATCTCAGTTACTCTGAAGGCCGACAGGAATGCCCTCCTAGGGTCTGAGACTCTCCTGAAGTTGACTCATGTAAGTTTGCACTCCACATCCTCTCTGACACCTCTGGAGGCTTCCAGTAACAATAATACATTGTGCTGATGAACGAATTGATACAACTGGAATGGGAGGACACAGCCGATTACTTCTGTTAAAGATAGGAAGTACGGCACATGCATATCCAGGGTTCGGGTAGTCTTTCAACCTCATACGGATGATGATGCAGCGGAACCTGCACCTACATCATTTGCAGAGCTTATGGAGTGACTTGACATTGTCCCCGGAATATCGCAAATGCCGCAACGGACTTTTCGACCATGTTGTACTATGATTCTGCTATAATCTGCGAAGCAGCAGTCCAACACCAGTATACCCGGTTTGGCGCCAGCCGTGAAGCCCAACTAATCACTCAGTTAGAATGCGAAGCCTGTTGAACTCGTAAGCGTCTACCCCTGCATATTGCCTCCCCAGGAACGAATAATATAGAAATTGGATTCAGACGAAGTCATGGTGATGACTCCTACGTCTGCGGAGGAATAGAGAGGCAAATTGGTATTCTTGAGGTCATATCTCGGTGAAACTAAATTTTTGTACCAATTCTGCAACATGTCAGCTTTGACCTGATTTCAGGGACCTTATCGGAGACATGATAATTCGATTGTGCATGTGCAATGGTCAAACGCACAATCCGAAAGTTGTAGAATCTAAATCAGGCTGTAAGACTGCCAACACATTCGATTTCTGTGTGCAGGTTACTGTCAAGTGACAAAGGAACAGATAAATTAGTGACGAACTATGGAAACAAAATTTATGTATGTGATGTCTCATGTGTCAAAGAAGGAGTGGTCGGTGCTCAATACCAATCTGTCTGAACGACGACCGTTGTGCTGTCTGCATCCATGCATCCACCTGCGTAACCCTCCGCACAGACCTGGTGCACACCATTGAGATATTTCAATTTGCTTATGGTAAGTCATGCAAATCAAGGAGAAGAAGCTGGATGATGAAAGGTGAGGATGTCGAGCAATATTTACCAAAAACCAGTGAGATGATCTACATGTCATAAATTGCGGGCCGAAAGCGCAGGAATTGTATAGGGCCACATGATTTCTCGCTCCGATACTGTGGATAGGGGTTGATCAGACATAGAGAAGTAATAAAGCTCCTGGATGCAAATAATACTACTCAGAAACGCAATATTTGATGTCAATGATGCATATAGGATTCATTGCATACAATGATTGAGTGTACGAAGGCTGTTTCGATGTGAATAATCTGAGCGTCACCAGAGCGTCATTAATTTTTAGTCTTACACACTCGGCACTCAAAAAGCTGCATTGTCACATTCTTTATGTATTGGTCGGCATTATGCCGAAAATGCAAACGACCCGCTGGTTGCCCTATCCTAACCATAACCGTCCATGGACAGTCAATAATTTTTGGCATTGCATCGTCGATAATCCAAATGGCTTCGCAGCGACATTGAACCATAATCAAACTATCGGCCGCCTTTCCAGGCAAAGATTGTCACGGCAACATTTCTATTATATCCTGAACCTGAGCGTCAATGGAGCATGAATGACTTTTGGGCTTGAATCTCGGAAAACCCTGGGGCTGTGCGGCGACATGAACCCCTATTGAAACTATCGGCGGCTTTTCTAGGCAAGAATGGTACCTACAAAATCGCTGGTATGTCGTAACTATGAGCGTCAACGAAGAATCAATGATTTTAGGCCTTGCATCTTGCATAATCAAGGGGCTGTGAGATGACATGAATCCATAATTGACCTATCGCCCGCTGTTCTAGGTAAAAATGCTCTCGATGACATCGTACCTATGGCCTAAGAATGAGCGTCAATGGAGCGTGAACAATTTTAGGCCTTTGATCTTGGACAATCAAGGGCTGTGCGACCATATATTTCCATAATTGAACTATAGGCCACCTTACTATGCAAAGTTGCTTGCTACAACATTGTAACCATCGCCTACAATGAGCGTAAATGGAGCATCAACGGAGCGTCACCAATGTCTGATCTTGCATCTTGGATAATCTAAGGGTAATGAAATGTAGCTAACCCACCCTCAACCTATTGGCAGCCTGTAATGGCAAAAATACTAGTGACAATATCGCGTCTGCCTCTGACAATTGAGCGCCCTTGGAGCATCAACAATTTCTGTGGAGGCTCAGTAAGCTACACTGCAATGAAGTGCATTGCGCAGTTCCTAAATTGAGTTTTTCACGCTCAGTCTTTTCAATATGTCCTTGTATACAACTTCACCAATATGCAAGCTATGTTTCACAGATCTGATTATTTTGCTTGTAGCTCTAGAGGCAATATTTAAGAAACAACAGTCTGCTGTACTATAACATGACGTTCGGCAGTCGCTCAGGTCGGATTACTAGGCAATCTTATTCCTACCGCCATGTTGGATTCGAAATGTTGACATAACTCTATACTACTGGTTATCATATCTTCCAAAAATGGAGGTGTCTTCATTCGTGATTTGAGCGACCTTACTTTACAAATCGTCTTCGATGCTTGTTGGGCTTCAATGAATAGAGGCTTAAAACGTCCTATTACTTGGAATGATTCCAGACATGCGTCTTCATGGTGATTAAATTTCCACAGCGGAATTGAGGAGACTGGCCGCCCTGGAATCAGATGTATCATTTGTCATCAAGTTCTTTGCCATCCATCAGAACATGGGCCCTGCTCAATGGCGCAACACTTGCTGGCAAAAGCTCACATCATAATGTGAAACAAATTAACAGAGTCGGAAGTTACTGGATTGACTAGTTCAATGGTCGATGAAACAGCTTTGGCCATCCGGAAGAGCCAAGGAAGTTGAGAAATTAACATAGTAAGTTCGCAGAGGAATTTTATATGTCACATCCAGGTTGATCCATATTGACCGAAATGACAGACAAAACGCTCTAAAGTGGCAGCTAGAAACTTTGAAACTTCCAAATTTCACCAGGACATGTGGAATCGCAACCTCATGTTAGGATTTGTTTTGGCTCATATTCCATGGAACACTATATCAAATCTTGAGCTACTATGGTCATATAAAGCATTATGAAGTGACCTAGTATTGCCTTCCACCACCACCCTTAGCATCATTCTCCAGAGGGAATATGCACTGAGTGCGGAGGCAATCAAGAAGTAATTGTTGTCACAAAATGAAGTTAGTTTAGCTTTCGATGGATGGACATCAACAACCAAACTGGCGATAACGTCGGCCATTGCTTACTACTCAGATGGAAATTGGGCATTGCGTGAAATACAACTCCGTTTTGATGAGGTCGATCACCAGTTGTGTTCGGCTTTCACAAGATAATTCCGGATCCTCGGTCACAGGCCAACCCACTGGAGCGAGGCTAGCTGTACATTTGCAGGATATGCTTGATCATTTGGAACTTACTGACAGCCAGTTGCTTGGAATTACAACACATAATGCTTCCGCAAATTACTCGATGATACGCAAGCTGCAATAAACGCTTGAGCCCTCCGGAATCGAGTGACCTGCATTGACGAACCACATACCACAGATGGCGCATGTCAAACAGCTGTGTTTAGGTGCATTCATGAGCAGTCTGGGTGGAAGAGACCGCAACAAGTCTTGGGAAGCACATGAGCGCAATCAGCAATTTGGAGAGAATGAAAGCAAAGACATTGGACAAAGTCAAAGACTTCGAAAGGAAAGCAATGCTACAATCAACAAGGTATCGGCCATGAGACCAGGTTTACCAAAGATAATTGAGAAGATACATATTTCAAGATATATTGAAAGTCCTGAAACAGACCATCATATAGCAGAGAATGCTTGACGTATTGATTACACTGACACCTGGTCGTTGAAACAAGTTCAATGATTGCCAAACAGCCAAAGTACACATCGCTGTACTATCGATTATTGGATGTGAAGACAGGTTGGAACTTGACCCATTAGTAGCTTGAGCGAGCCTACCGATTACGAGAATTCACCCGCAACTGGCTCCAACATCCAAAATCCCGCGAATACCGGCGACTCTTCACAACACAGGATGAATGGACCATTGTTAAGTATGTCATGGAAGTTTTGAGGCCATTCGGATGTTGGACCCTGTGGATGTCCAAGAGGCATACAGTCACATTGCATCACATGATCACAGTCTACAATGACATGTTCAATCAAATGGATGGTGTTATGCAAGCTTTGGCTAACAAGAAGCCAGAATGCAAGGAGGACATGTTCTGTGCAGTGAAGTTAGCTCGACCGGAGCTGCCCATGTATTATGATGATCTGAATCCGATGACGGCTGTGCTTGTCATATCGGCACATATCATCAATGTCTGCCGGCAGTCGCAATCATTTCGGAAGAGGGACATGGCAATAGATGGTCATCCTGAGGACCAGACATCCTATAACGCCCAATGGAAGGAGGCGTTTCTGAAGTATGTGGTGCATGAACAATGTGCCAAACATAGACGTGTGCCGGTCAATGATCTGGAATACGTACCACACCGCAATATTGTCCCCTCTGGAATGGCTTCAGGATCCGGTCAATCCTTGTTTGAATCTTATGATTTGTCGCGCGATGATGAAGAATACTTAACACCTGACAATGTTGCTGAAACGACAACAGGACAAAGCGATGGCGCAGCATGTTTATTGACCGCCACCAGGCTCTATTTTAAATGACCGCCTGAAGCACCAACAAGCTGGGTGGAAATTGATCCAGATCTCAATGATTACCACTCCGACGAAATGGAGATTTCCAGCAATTTTGGATACATCCCATCACCGACAGGTGGTGCCAGCAAGAGGATACCTACTCAATGTATGCTGATCTCTCCAATGTGGTGCGTGACATATTCTCTATCATACCACACAGTGTTGGAGTGAAGTTCAGTTTTTCCCTTGAGGGAGATGTTATCGGCTGGAGGCAGTCAAAAACCAAAGGCGAAACCATTTGCGAAAAAGTCGGTGTATGGCTGTCTGCTCAAGCCAATAACAGGATTTCCTCAGGGGACGACCCAGCATTGGATATAACAAACAGCGAAAACGACATGGAAATGAACAATGAGGCA
>Ga0307512_10000705_pt1 | contig 49719 bp, 61 predicted proteins | sample 14_EM_MG_FD_200267 | JGI IMG/M metagenome (GOLD analysis project Ga0307512, IMG submission 200267) | Populus trichocarpa ectomycorrhiza microbial communities from riparian zone in the Pacific Northwest, United States - 14_EM | ecosystem: Host-associated > Plants > Roots > Unclassified | place...
TGACGGGGAGTATATATTCGGCGGACCCCGGAGTAGATAGACATCATCTCATTTCCATCTCCTCTTATCATACAATGAAAATTTACACTCTATCTTTCCCAACTTTTGGTCTCACTCGCTCTGTCTGAGATTTCGTGGATCCACGCAATTGCGTGGATCCTCACAGCCGGGTAGTATCATATCTTCTCACCTTCCTACGCTCCTCGAGCTTAATGTAGAAGGAAAGCGAGGAGAGATTTTCGCAGCGTCACCCATTGCATTGCAATCCCGATGCAAGCGTGTACCCAATGAACCCATTCCAACGTATGGTCACAGTTGGCCACAACACCAGAGTGTTTGTTTAAAATAGGAGACCGACCGAGTGAGAAGAAACGGCGAAACGGCGATAGGAGGGCGATATGTTACGCGACGAGTGGTCTTGACGCCGGGCGCGGAGAAATCCGCCACCGGGGTGTCTCTGACGGCTCTGACGGAGCACGTCCACTCTGACGGAGCCATTCCGCCCGGACGGAAATGTTTTTTGCTGATGAACATCCGTCGCTGCCGGAGATATGCTATCAAGCAAAGGTGGTGTCATTACGGTAACCCGAAGGCCAGCTTGACCTAAGGGAGAGATTATTAATAGCTCACATCGTCCCCGATGATGAGCAGAACAAAGCTCATACAGCACCCAGTCAACAACCTACCGGCGAAAGAAGACTTTCATTTATTATTCTGTTTTCATGATATCTATATCCATTGTTATATGAATAAAATCTATTAGCTTTTTGTAGCAAAAGCCCCACACCTTTGATAAGTATCTCTCAGGATGCTTAGCATATACGAATGACCATTACTTTCGATAATATTTGCAACTTTACCGAATACGCTCAGGAAATGATTATTTCCTTTAGCAGCGATTGTTAGTACATATTAGCCACTAGGACCACTATAAGATCCAGAGTAATATCCATGACACCTAGGGATTTTGGGAGGACGGTTCAGCCGAATAGACAGGAGCATCTAGATACTTCTCGAAGTTGTGTCGGCGATCTAATGCGGCCCTTCAGGAAAGGGCAAGTCAATACTTCATCTTACACCAAGAAACAATTAATCCAATCTAGAAGGAGGTAAGCCAAAGCAAACAAACAACAAGCCAAGGAAAAGGAAACCAATTGGATGCTTGCCGATATTCAAGATAAGATTATTCGTACTCTTAGGCTAGAATTGGATCTAGGGTTGTACTAGTACTAATACTTTGTACCTACGTACCCCCTTAACATAAAACTCATGTATTCAGTTCGTATTCTCATCTATGTATTTATATATCTATCCATCTACACACCATATATCTGGATTGGCTTTAGGTAGTGTTAGCAACGGGTCCGGGTAACCCGCCAGCGGTCCGGGTTTTGACCTGCGGTTCGGTTCGGTTCAGTTCCAGAACCGGTCGAAAACCTGAACTGCTTTTGTCTTGGCCGGTTGTTACCCGGCCCGGACATAGAACCGCGGGTATTTGGCCGGGTTGGAACCGAACCGTGGTTCCAAATACATGGTTCCTACAGCTTTGGCTCCAATTAAGTAAATGAGTTCTGATTGTATCGCGACATGATCAGTACGTAAATTGTGCAGTTTTAGCCCCTCTTTCACCTCCCGCATTCAGATTCGCGATCAGACTGATATTCGTTGAGTGGCTGTGAAATAAAGGCGATTTTTAAGCGAATTTCGCGGGTTTTCGATAGTGCCTCCACGATTATTAGTCCGATGGCAAATCTGAATGCGGGAGGTGAAAGAGGGGCCAAAACTGGACTATTTACATACTGATCATGTCATGATACAATCAGAACTCAAATACTTGATTGGTGCGAAAATTGTGGACTTGAAATGCCGGGTTGTTGGGGGTAACACCGCCCCATTTCCGACCGTCCGGGTTTTTCGTGTGGTAAAACCCGTTGCGATGGTCCGGTTTCGGATGGAACCAAACCCGGTACTGACCCGGGAATCTGGACCCGTTGCTAACACTAGCCTTAGGCGGAACTTAAAAGCAATTCAAGGTGTGTCTGAAAATGCCAATCATGTGAACTCAGAGACACACTCTGGGGCTGTGATCAAGCGAGTTTAGAGATGCACCAGCAGGCGGTAATCAACTGTATTTGGAGATACATTTCGAGGCTGTGAAAGTGCAAGTTTCGAGATGCTCTTGGATGAGGCATTCGAGCGTAGTTTGAGATACACTTGGAGGCAGTAATCGAGGGACTGTGGAGATGCATTTGGAGGCCATTATCATTCTAACTTGGAGTCCGTAATTGTGTGATTTCGGAGATGTACTAGCAGGCGGTATTGGAACATATTTCGAGATACACTTGGAGGCTGTGATGAAGTGAAGATAGAGATAGACTATGAGATGGTGATTGAGCGAGATTGGACGTTCACCTGGAGGCAGTAATCGAGCTTATTCGGCGATACAACTCTGCGGGAATGATTGAGTTTGTCCAGCGATGTACTTGGAAGCGCTAATGACGCGTCATCATCGATATACATAGAGGCCATAATTGAGCAACTCTGGAGATTCACTTTGAGGCCACAATCGTGTGAACTTAGAGGTCATAATCGGGCAAGTATGGAGACACATACCTGAGGCTGTGCTCGAGCACAATTCGACAAGTACTTGGAGTTGGTCGATGGACGGTGTGCTGGGTGCAGAAACTCTATTCATCTGTCAGTGGACTCACAAAGGTGGGAAAGTGAGAATGTGACTTTAACTTTGAAATCTGATGGCAAACTTGCTGAAGGCAGTCGATCGTGTAGGGAGGCACACTGGAAGCTGAAACTACATTCAGGGGTCAAGTCATAATCATGAGAATGCAGGGAAGACAAACAATCTTGGGAATGCTGTACTTGGTGTATGCTGTACATGGTGTACGCTGTATTTGGTGTATGCTGTACTCAGTGTATACTGGACTTGGTGTATGCTGTACTGGGTGTATGCTGTACTGGGTGTATGCTTGTACTCGGTACTAGCAACTATCACACGAATCAGTCTGAGCTTATGCTAACCACTTCAAAGCAGATTGGGGGAGTGCCAGCTGGCACCTTATAAAGCACAGAGTGGTCCTATACGAAATGGCATGGGCGGGCCTGAGGGATGCATTGATAACAAAAGACACACTTTGGATCTCCAGTGGCAAGGACAACTTCGACATAGTCGACCAACTCTTCGACTATTTGGTGGCCTTGGAGTTGTTACTGGATGACAACAAGCCCATGGGACAGCAATAGCAAAGGCAAGCAGGGGAGTCTCAGAAAGGCTGGGATAAGAAAGGCAATTTTTGGCCATCCATTTCTGAACCTGCGGAAAACAACTCCGATTATTCCCATACTTCCCAATATACCAGTTATTCAAAATTGGGCAAGTTCCATAAGCCCAGGGGAAGCAGCCACACCAACGTATCACCAGCACAGTGGATGTGAAAGGAAGTCTACCAAGACTGAAATGCAAACTGGCAATCTACTCACAGTGGCAGTCGAGATTCAAAACCTACCTTTGTACCAAATCCGGCATGTCTTACCCACCTGACCAGAACTCCAGCGATAACATGGGCTATGACAACAAACAAATTAAGTGCCAGAAGTCATTCGACATGCAGCAGCGAAACAACATGTCTACCTCTCCCGATATCCAACTGGATGAGAGAGGATGGACAAATGGGTGTCAGTAATGGAGAACTTGGGACACCGAGCCATATTTGCAACCTTGGATGAGATACACCCAGACTCAGTCGCCTTAAAATCAAGAGTCAGTCTGGATGGTCGGGCTCTGATGTCAAGCCAATACCTATGAGGTGTAGAGAGACCAGATACAATGCATTTCATCTATGAAGTTTTTGAATGAAACATGCATGGCAACATGCAGGGAGTCAAAGCACTAATACTCGGTAGTCGAACGAGCATCTTCATATCACGATACCTACTGAGCGAACTTGAATCACCCCACGAAATAGTATTCACCTCCACCCAGCAATCTCAATGGCCAGGTGATAATGTCCGCCAAGGAGAGGGAAAAGACAAGTCTCAGTATTTCGCCCACCTTAAACAGGTTGACTAATCGGAGGTTTCAGTGGTCCAAAAGAAGGCATACAACCTATTCCTGGGCTTGCCATGGTTTAAGGCAACAAACAGGGAAATCAACTGGACCAGAAGTCGATTAACAGCTCCGCGATGGCCAAATGGACTGCAATGCACAAAGATTAAGGAAGCAGATCACCCACGTCCACCACTGGAACGCGCTGGGGAAAGCCAAATCATCAGCCTCCCCAGGACATACAACCACTCGGGGCTACCACATAAGATCCCCTCATATCTAGGGAGGTTGTGGTGGAGGCATTCGCCATATGACTTGGAAAATGTGAATGGTTGCTGGGAGCATCACTGGATGGTATCACCAAAGGTGAGGGAAACCCCAGAATACTTAATGCGCAAAAAGAAGCAGCGGCGGTAGTTGTGGCAGAAGAGTGACACAGTGATGGTGATCGAATAACTGATACCGGCACGAAGAGACACAACGCGACAAACTGGTGAATGGGGTGTGGTTCTACTGAGACGAACCATCAGATCCAGCCGTCCCGTGACCCCTACCTATCTCCACCCCACCCAAGCTCTCTACCAAGCAGCATGCAGACAAAGCTAATGAAGATACAACCAGAGATTGATAACGTGGAGATTGTGAGGACAGATGATTGAGGTTGTATCGCAGCACAATATCAAGATTTCGGGCAGGTCATCAGCAAAGTACAGGCCAGGACAATTCCACTGCACAAGATAACTGACCATGAGATCGATCTGAGACCAGTGTACATTCCCCCATACCGGCGGATCTACAACCTCTCACAATTCACACTGAAGACGCTTCCGGTCAACATTGAAACCAACCTCCCAAACAGCTTCATTCAAGGGTTATCATCTCTGGCCACAGCACCGATGGTGTTTACAATGAAGAAGGAGGGATGACTAAGATTGTGAGTGGATTATCAGGCCCTTAATCTGGGTACAGTGGAAATTAGATATCCCCTTCTTCTGATCCCAGAACTACTCGATCCAGTTTGCGAAGTGCGGAATTTGACTAATCAGGACCTCTGGAATACCTACCACACCATCCGAATCAAAATGGGGGAGTAATTCAAGACTGCATTTCGAAGCCACCATAGTATGGTCAAATAGCAAGTTATGCCACACGGAGTGAGAAAGGCACTGGGTACATCACAGGCTTTTATCGACAATTGTCTACGGCCCAATATTGATGACATCACTGTGTGTTACCTTTGCAATCTACTCATGTACTCGACCAACGAGAAGGAGCATGAAGACCACTCCCGACAAGTGCTGCGACATCTAGAGCAATTTGGTGTCAATTGCAATGCGGATATGCTCATATTTGTTGTTCAGGACGTCGGCTTCGTCCGATATGTGATCATTTCGGATGGACTAGGGATGGAGTCTGCCCACATATCCACGATCAAAGACTGGCTGACTTCTGAATCCGTTTGGGGTGCGCAAGTGTATGGCTCTATATCTGTATATGGCCGCATATGAGAGTATATGAAAAGATACGGTTGCACACGTGGATGTGGTAATATAATACAGTACTTAATTGGTGAGATTATTGTTGGCGATCACAGAGAGATTGCAAGTTGTTGATATAAGGTTGCGGTTACTCGGCCCTGGACAAGTCTTGTCCATTGCTGAGAACCTAATCATGACTGCCATTACATCATCCCCACCTTCATGAGTAGACCCCGTGGGCTGCCACATACGTATATATAATGAGAGAAACCCCACAAAAAGAAACAAAACCAATAGGTACGCCTCCACACGACTTGATAAGTCCCACACCAATTCAGTGCCCTATGAGCAGCCTCAGGGCGAATTCAGTGCATCAGGAAACTCCACCTCCAGTTGACTTGTCTCCGGTGGGTGTAAAAACCCCTGCCGATAGCCTTTGTACTGGGCCGAGATCCATAAGAAAGTAAGCAGAGTGAATCCCCCGTAACACGTCCAATCCCATTCCTCCAGTCCAATCATCATCGAGGCTTCCTTGGATGCTGTCTGTTGAACTCATCAACAAATTCCTGCGCATTCGCGAGATTCTCCACTTGTTCCCAGCCAGTGCGTACACAAATGTAACTCGCCCATTGTACTAGATGATGGAGCTTCCGCTAGCGTCGGTTATAGACAAGGATCTGGTGAACTTCCCTTTTGTCAGAGTTGTCGACGACCGTTGGCTGCGGTTCACATGGGCGCTATCCAGCAGTAGGAGGTGTAGAGCGGTCGAGCAAAGTGACTTGGAAAACATTGTGTTTCCGGAATGTCTACGCAAGGTCTAATTTGTAAGCATTCTCATTGAGGACCTGACTTACCATGTATGGTTCTGTCCGTCAGTAATCCAACTTCTTTGACGGTCTTGTGGTCCGGAAGTGCCGCATTGAATGCCAGACCTTGTCCCCCACCTCGAAAACATCTTCTTTGGTGCTGGTGTATTTTGTCTTGCTGGGTTGAGCCTCCTGCAAGTTCAGACGGATGGTTTGGTGAGCCTCCTACAGGCCAGCTGCGAAAGTGTCTGCTTGGATTTCCGAATTCCGGCTAGATGGATGCTTGGGGCTTTAAACTGCTTCACCAGATGGTAGTGAAAAGTCGCCAAGAACTGAGTCATCCTTGTACAAGCGTCTATCGGGTTGTGGAAAGCGAATTCAGCAGGCGGCAAGAGTTTGACTCAATTGTCTTGCTCGTAGTTGCAGAAAGCCTGGAGATAGTGCTCCATCATCTGGTTGTGACCCTCTGTCTATCCGTCTGCCTGTAGATGGATGGCTGTCGAGAGCCGACGGTCAGTACTCAAGTGAGAATATACCAGGGTCCAGAATGGGCTTGTAAACTGGGTGCCGCAATCTGAAACTATGTTTTGCGGGACGCCGGGCTTGCAGAATACGTATTCAAAGAACAGCTGGGCCAATTCCGGCGAGTCGATATCCTTCCGTCATGGTAAGTAGATTGCCATCCTTATCAGTGGGTCTACGATGAAGGGAATCATGGTGTAGGCCGATGCTATTGACTCAGGCAAGTCGGTGAGGAAGTCCATCGTGACACCTTGCCAGGGCTGTAAGGGTGCCTCCAAGGGGATGTTCATCCCGTGCCTGGCATGCCGAGAAGCCTTGATTCTGTGGCATACTTTGCAGCCGCTGCCATTCTTATGTACAGGTGAGTCCATTGTTGGCCAGTGGAAATCGCTAGATACCCGCTCAGTAGTCATAGGAGCTTCAAAATGACCGGACTCATGGTTGTCATGGAATAGACTGATGCCTTGTCTGCATAGAGAATCGACCGCAGGAACGTATGTCCTCCCCCCATAAGTCAATGCCCCTGTGATGACTTCCCATTGAATTTCCTTCACCGCAGAATCGGTGCCGTCTGCGGCTGGTCGGTCAACTAGCTTTGCCGAGATGTCGACCACGACGGAGGCAGAGGCCTGAGCCGCGATAATCACTGGCATGAGGTCATCATTTGATTCCACTGGGGCGGTTGCCAAGAGTCAGGCCACTGGCCTTTCATAACCAATCTCGTAATCTGGCCATCCAGTCGGGCCATCGGCAGGGTTCTTGGTGCCTCCCAGGTGTTTGATGACGAAGTTGTGAGCCGAAAGAATATCAGACCAACTGGCTTGTCTTCTGCAGAATACTTTGGATATCTGAAAGTTTTCGAGATTCTTGTGGTCGCACCGATTTAAGACCTTGTAATTGGCACCCTCGAGCTGATGCCGACACTGTGTTAGTGTTTCCACGATGGCCAATTGCTCTCGATCAGAAGCATCGTAATTCAGTTCGGCTTGAGAGGACATCCGGGAGTAGAAACTGACTGGCCTCAAAACCCTGAGAGCTTCTTACTCATTAAGAATGCCTGCAATCGGGAAGCCACTCGGGTCCGGTTGGACAAGAATTGGCTTTGCCCGATCACAATGCTGGAGGATCGGTGCCTCCGTGAATGTTCTGTTTAGTCTCCGGAACGCCAACTCGGCTTCCTGAGTCACTTCGCATTTGGCTGAGACTTCCCATTTCGTGGCGCGAGCTGTCTCTGATTTGTATAGTAATTCCGTCAGTGGAAGGGTCACCTTGGCATATTTCCGGATGAATCTTTGGTAGATGTTTGTGAATTCATGCAGGACCTGGACGTCTCTAACAGATTTCGGTGCCGGCCAGTCCTCCATTGTGGTGATCCGGTCCAATTCCATGCTGACTCCATCGACAGTTATAACTAACCCCAGGAAGCCGACTTCCGAAAGTCTGAATTGACCCCTCTCGGCTTTGCAATAGAGGCCGAATTCCCTGTGGTGCTGCCGCACTTGGCACACATGCTCCTCATGCTCCGTGTCGTTTGTCGAATACATTAGTATCCCGGCGAGGGAGCATACTGCGAAGTCATCAACGTATGGCTGTACGTAATCACCCATATAAGACTGGAACATAGCATGTGTGATTGTGAGACCAAATGGCATGACCCAGTATTCGAATTGGCAGTAAGGCATTTGAAAGACCTTTTTGTATTCGTCACCTTCCGTGGTCCGGATAGGGTTATAGGCACCGCGGAGGTCCCGTTTCGTCATTCTTCTGGCCTCCTGGCCACAGTCAAGCATCTCTGAGATTCGCGGAAGCGGATACTGATTTGTCACAGTCGCCAGATTGAGCGCACGGTAATCCACACAAAGCCTCAACTCTCCATCTCTGATTTTCGCACACAGGATTGGTGCTGCCGCCAGCGATGACGATCGCTGTATAAACTCGTTCGCTAGGTTGGCCTCAATGTAAGCCTTTAACGTTCTCAACTTGAACTCCGATAGGCTGTAAATCCCCCCATATTGCAAGTTATTGCTGGGCTCCAAGTCAATTGCATGGTTGGTTGACCGATGCGGCGGGAGTGTCTCCACCTCACCGTGGCTGAAAACCTCCATGGATTGTCCGTATGTAGCCAGGATATGTCCTCCATCATCTGTAGGCACCATCTTTGTCGTTGTGCCAGCTCCATCAGCACAAGTTGGTTCCCACTTCATAATCGATATGGCGCAGTAAGCAGGAATATCCAAGAGCCCAGATTTGAAAGAGTTCACCACAATAGCGCCAAGCCCCGCTGCCCAGTACTCCATTTGTGTCTTGGTGTGCCAGTAGCAGGCGTTCAAGGTTCCCTCCTGTATGCTCTTCTGCTGCAACTACAGCCGCTGCTCGCTGCTCGCCCTTCCAACCCCTGGTCCCTATCTCACTCACCATTAGTATTGCCTGCCACAGTCGCTCCCAACAGCCCTGTACAATCCCCCACTTTTAGGAAGACTGTCATGACAACCTGCTCACTGGCCAGTAGAGTGTCAAAGGCAGTTGCTCCGAGTAATTGAACATCTGGGATCCCGCAGCCTCCTTCCGAACACTCCTCCTCTCCTGCCATACATTCTGGTACATTCCCGGGGCATTCCTGATTCTCAACCTGGTCCACTACTACCACTTCCGCTCCCCCTGAGGTTCGCAGAGCCAAAAGTCGACCGCATTGCCAGTTGACGTCACGATTCCTGGACTGGAACCAGGGCCATCCCAAAACTGAGTCGTAAGCCCGAATGGGCACAACTAGCACTGCTGATTCTTGAACCAGTGATAAGTGCTCGTTATACTCAAGTGTGAATGCCGTTTTTTGACCTTCACTGCTGTGAGCCATTACTTGGCCATTGAGGCCTAGAGTCATGACGTATGCTGGTTCGTGCGCTAGACAAAGCCGTTTGTGCAGTCTCGGTACCATAAAGATGCTTGTCACGCCGCAATCGATGAGAGCTCGTACCTATTGCATATCCCCATGTCCATCTTATATAAATACTTCGTGAATAGTATGGGACGTGTCCGGTCTGGACATGCCGCATATGTACTGACTTGGCATGAGAGCTTTGGGCTCTCCAACAACACAGTTTCTACAGCTTTGGTGCCTGGCGCCTGCAACTCTGCAAGTCTCTGGATCGAGCATGCAGGAGCATACAAGGGAGCATATAGTCAAGTGAGATTGGGAGTGTCTTGCCTCTTGAGAGTGTACTTGGGAGCGTAGAGCCAAGTAGGCTGGGAGTGTGTCATCGAGAGCAATTGGGAGTGTATTTGAGAGCATGCTCGGGAGTGTACTTGAGAACGTACTCGGAGGCGTACTTGGGAGCGTACTCGGAGTGTACTTGGGAGCGTCTTGAGAGCTTACTTGGGAGCGTATAGTCAAGCAGGCTGGGAGTGTGTCATCGAGTGCAATCAGGAGTGTATTTGAGAGCGTGCTCGGGAGTGTACATGAGAACGTACTCGGAGGTGTACTTGGGAGCGTCTTAAGTGCTAACTTGGGAGCGATAGTCAAGCAGGCTGGGAGTGTCATCGAGTGCAATTGGGAGTGTACTTGAGAGCGTGCTCGGGAGTGTGCATGAGAGCGTCTTGAGAGCTTACTTAGGAGCGTATAGTCCAGCAGGCTGGGAGTGTCATCGAGAGCAATTGGGAGCGTCCTTGAGAGCATGCCCGGGAGTGTACTTGAGAACGTACTCGGAGGTGTACTTGGGAGTGTCTTGGAGCTTACTTGGGAGCGTATGTCAAGCAGGGTGGGAGTGTACAATCAAGTGAAATCAGGAGTGTGCTTCAGAGCGTACTTGGGAGCGTGCAATGAAATGCATTTGGCAGATTGGTTTCAAGCTAGTTGAAAGCACGATGATGTATAGTATCAAGCGCACATAATCGCATGCGTATCATAGTAATCTAGTCAATGCGCAGGTCCATAGGACCTTACAGTGCCACACGTCAAATATGCTATGGATTACGGATCCAAAAACAGCTTCTCTATGTGTTACGCGTCGCGTAAGGTCATTTTTCCCGGTGCAATCAAGGGCTACAGCAGTACACAGATGGTACCATTTGCCTTCTCGTAATGTCCTGGTATGCCCGCCAATCACGGAGAAAATTGTCTAAGTGTATATGATACTTTGGCAGTTGTTTGGCACTGAAAGTTATACTTTGATTCTAGGGCGTCTGGGGTAGTGGGTGTCTTGGAGTCGCCAAATTCCACTGGTGCAGATGGAGGTCGAGGGATGATCTCTGAGCCATCAAGCCCATGCCACACATTGAAATGCTTCAGAATATCCTTTCCTTCGATGGCCTACTGATGGTAGTTGTGCTAACTGAGCTTCGCAAGCGCGGTCGAAATCAACATCTGAATGACAGTACGGGACACAGAGTCAATCCAGATAAACGGTAGAGGATATGGAATAACCTAAGTAACTAAACAGCAGTAGGGGAATTGAAATCAACCCAAACAAACAGTAGTGGACACGGAGTCAACCCATATCAACTGTAGGACACAGAGAGTCAATCCAGACAACGGCAGCGGACATGGAATCAACTCAAGCAAACAGTAGAAGACCGGACTCAATTTAAACAATAATAGGGGACACGGGGTCAACCCGAAAACAATGGTAGTGGATACGCAATCAACTCAAGTAAAGGTTAGAAGACCCAGAGCCAACCCAAAAATAACTGCAAGGGACACCAAATCTACCCAATGATGTAGTCATCATGAAGTCAATTGCGCTGACGCTATGAAGTCGTCACAGAGGGTGTCTTCACGAAATCGATCAGAGCTGCCGCAAAAAATCACAACTCAGAGGTGGTCGTCACAAAGTCATCTGAGAAGGGATTGCCATCACGCAGTCAGCTCAAGTAATTGCAGGGCCTCTCAACCGATCGATTGATGGAGGTCGATTTCCGAGAAAGTGCAGGGCTCACAACCTGTTGACTCACGGATGTTGCAATCTGTGCGGAGAACTCATGAATCGTCTCAATTCTAAAGAGCCAAAAGAGGCAGCGAAAAAGTTCGAGTATACAATATTAAGATAACAATACTGAGATCGGGAGCCCCTGGAATAGCCAAGCAATGATATGATACCTGGTGAAGTTCTCTGGCGAAAGCCTGTATTTCTGTCAGCATGAGTTTATCCCCTACATCGTAACTTTGGCATTCCCGGCCCATTTGGCAACCGACTCCCCACCTGCAAATATTTAGCGATGCAACCACAACTCTGTGAGGGTGGCCTGGGAGCATTATAAACTTACTTTCTTATGTCTTGAGAGCATTGTGGCAAAAATTAAGGACTGTACAGGAATGGGGTGGCGATAAAAAGGGCAGTTATTGTTGGGAGGGTTGTCACAAGACCAGCTCCCCAAAAACCTGAAAATGTCACTGTGCAGCCCAATGGACAACTCTTTCCATAACACCCCAAAATATCCTTCAAAATTAGTGCTAAGGACATGCTCAGAAGTTCCAACATCATTACACTCAAGGAATTCCATTTGCAATTTGCCCGAGAGTTGAGGCTTGGAGGGGGGGATACCACTCCCTATTGCACTGTGCTTACAGGCAACAATGTTAAAACCCACTTGGGCAAAACTTCAAAGGGGGCATATCTTTACCTATCAGTCAGAGCAGGAGTCATGGGCAATTTTCAGTACACCTTGAAAAGGCAAAGTACCTGGGATGGTGGTTTTGCCAACAGGAAAGCACAGCCAGAAATGTCAAATCTCCACCCAAACTTTGCTAAGCATGTTCAAAATGCATGTAGCTGTGGTATCTCAATAATGAAAGGCATTGTTTTGTGGAATTGAATCAACTATAAACAAGGAAGGTGGGTTGTGGTGTATAGACATACGGTGGATTGACAGTTCAGAGAGCCAATTTAGAAGTGGCAGTAATATTAACAAAGTTACATCACATATACTTAACAATTCACATTGGCAGAAAGTTTTATTTGCAACTACAGATGACTTGATAGAAAGGACAGAAATCGATGACCATTGTTGGACGTGAGGTGCGGTGGTTACACAGGTGGCCTGTATGAGTTGGGATTCATTATGTTCAATGGGATACCATGTTATCACTTGCAATGGCTAGGCTGATATATGATCCTGGATGATTTTGTTGCCAATTTTGCTTAGCATAAGGGAGTCACCAGGCATATAAAGTACGTGTATGCCCATATATGCAGTGGGAAAAATTCCCATAAACAATGTGCAGCTCATAGAGATGCTGTTCCTGGGATGGTATCCAATAGTATAGTAGACAAGTGGCACTATGCACCGCCACAAACCAGTGCATTCACTTGATACCTATGCTACACAGGCAAATATCTGCACTTGGTACTCGACATAACAGCATATCCTGCAAACTTGGTTCCACACTTCGAAATGCAATTTATTGCACACTGCTTAACACGCTCCCAAGCACACTCTCAAGACACTCTCCAGAATGATCTCAAGGCATTAGATTAGCTGGCAAGTCCATACACTTCCAAGTACACTCCTGAGTACCCTCTCAAATACACTTCCATATATGCTTCCAAAAACCCACTGCCCAATTCCACTTGATGGCACACTTCCAGTCTGTGTACCTGGATGATCTCAAGTGCACACTCAAGACGCTCACAAATATGAAATCAAGATGCTTCTGAGTACACTTCTGAATACACTCTCAAGTATGCTCCCAATTGCACTTTACTGCACACACCCAGCCTGCTTGGCTGTATGCTCTGAAACATGCTCTCAAGCACTCTAGCATGATGAGCTTGATCGCACTCAATTGTACACAGTCAGCATGCATGACTGTATGCTCCCATGAACACACTGTACACTCCCAGCCTGTTTGGCTGTGCGCTCCCAAGTACTCTTTTACAACACTTTGAAGTATACTCCAGATTTCACTTGAACGTACACTGTTAGGCTGCTTGGCTATATCCTTCCAAGAACACTCCCAATAAGTGCTCTCATGGGCAGATTAACAACTGAGCACGGATGCAGAAACTTGATCAGTAGCACGAACCTGAAGCTAAGGGAATGAGGCGGGGGGGTATGGTCCCTGAAACAATGACATTGGCCAATGTCGTAGTCAGAACATTATTGTTATCGCGCCTACTGCAATGGGATATCACAATGTCTCATGGTATTGGTGTTGATAATTGCAGTCTTCGATGCTGTCGGAAAGGTAGACAATTCGATCCTGGACAGCGCAGATCTCCAACTCTTATTCTTGCGTGGAATTTGTTGGCCACTTCTCCTGAATTTTGAATATATCTCTGCACCGTCATTGACAGGCTGATCAATAGTATGGTGGTGACAACAATGATGGTGACGGTGAAAGCAATGCATCAGGAAAATGTGAATCAGTCCGGAAGCAACACGCAATCCTCCCAGACACTCAGGGTGACCTCCCCAGTGCTTCTAAGTACTTCTAGATGCTCCCAGACCCCCCTGGAGCTTTGCACAGTGCCCTCAGACTCTACCAGAGCATTCTCAGGATGCTTCGAGATTTGACTTAGAGAATAGTCAAATGTTGGAACTCCTGAAACCTCTGCGCAGATCAGCAGGACACTTCGAGACAAGCTGAGTCGGCTGCACAGCTCGGCAGGATACTTCGAGGGCAGCCGAGACTGCTGTGCAGCTGTGCGGGAGACTTGGTCCCATATTCTTACAGCAGTGGTTCTTACATATCCACATGCCATTTCGTCTTGTCATATTCATCTTTGTTACAGTCACCAGATTCGCTACATCATAATATGGCATGTATTGTTGAAGTCTCTCTATATATATACACACAGTCAATCTGGCCGCAGATGGTACTCGAGCATAATCAGAGACGCACCTGGTCACGCCCATTGAGAGCACATAGAGATGCACAACTTGGTGGCTCTTGTGGTGAAACGAGGGAGCTAGATGGCAGAGAGCCCACCATCAACACTCCACCGCACCTCTTGCGACATCCAAACAGAATTCATGCGAACAAGGCGTTCTGGTTCAAGGAGCGTAGGAATCTGGTGAGAAGATAGGATACTACCTGGCGTTGAAGATCCACATGATTGGGTGGATCCACAAAATCTCGGACACAGCGAGTGAGACCAAAAGTTGGGAAAGATAGAGTGTATATTGATTGTATGATAAGATGAGATGGAAATGAGATGTCTATCTACTCCGGGGTCTGCCGAATGTATACTCCCCGTCACTCTGTCCACCTCCGTTACCCCTGTATCTCCGTCCAACCGCCGTCCCTAGTTGAACATGCACTTTTAGGCCATGATCGAGTGTGTTTGGAGATGCACTTGGAGACTGAGATCGGGTGAACTCAGAGATGTACTTGGAGGCCGGGATCGAGCGAATTTTGTGATAAACTTGGAGACCGACAGATCGAGTGAACTCAGCAATGCACTTGGAGGCCATGATTGAGCGAGTTTGGAGATGCACTGGGAGGCCGAGATTGAGTGAACTCAGAGATGCACCTGGAAGCCGTAATGGAGTCTGTTGGGAGATACACTTTGAGGCCATGATCAATCAAGATTGGAGGAGTACTGGGAGGCGGTTGATCTGGAGGCGTTTGATCTGGAGGCGATTGATCTGGACGCGATTGATCTGGAGGCGATTGATCTGGAGGCAGTCAATCGGAAGGCACTCAATCTGGAGGCAGAGAATCTGGATACAGCGAATCTGGAGGCGGTAGATCAGGAGGCATGTGTGATGGAAGCTGAGACTCTATTCATTGGTTAACTCGTGATTGTGGGAATGTACAGAATTGAGAACAGCACGGTCCGCAGAGAGACAGGCTGGGAGCGGGAGATAGTCAGTCTTGGGATGATGCAGTACGCGGTCTATGCAGTCCTCAGTGTATGCTGTACTTGGTGTATGCTGTACTTGGTGTATGCTGTACTCGGTATATGCTGTACTTGGTGTATGCTGTACTTGGTGTATGCTGTACTCGGTGGATGCTGTACTCGGTGTATGCTGTACTTGGTGTTAACTCTTGATCAAGGTATGGAGAGATAGAGAGGGATGACTCAACTTCATGTTCTTAGGTGATGGCAGAGTTGAGAGGACGAGACAGAGAGAGATGGGAAGAGTTGGGGTAAAGAATCATGAGAAACTAGGACTAAAAAAAATTCGGTGTGCGAGTCAATTGAATATCCCTGATACGTCAGGTACAAATCCTGATCCGGCGTGTGATCACACCTATATGAGGTCTTCTAAACTCAATGAGGTAAGTCATACCCTAATTTCTCATATCCGCTCGTATCCTCCACATTGTTCTCATCATCATCCCCCATCCCTGTAGTTCTCGTCCACAACTCTACCATCATCGCAGAACACAACGTTAAGTCATCCCTCTCCATCCAGCCATGCCTTGATCATGAGTCGACACCGACTACAAGCATACACCAAGTACAACATACACCCAGTACAGTGTACACCGAGTACAGCGTCCATTCAAGATTGTTTGTCTTCCCTTCATTCTCATGATTACGAGTTGACACCTGAATGTAGCTTCAGCTTCCGGCATGCCTCCCTACACGATCCACTGCCATCAGCCAGCTCGCCATGGGAGCTCGAAGATAAAGTCACCTCGTCACATTCCCACATTTGCGAGTCAACTAACTGATGAATAGAGTCTCAGCACCTGGAGCCCCGTGCATCGACCGCATCAAAGTGCATCTCCAAAGTCACTCGATCTCGGCCTCGAAGTGTATCTCCAAGCTTGCTCGATTACGGCCCTCAAGTTCGCACGATCGTGGTGTTCAAGTGCATTTCCAAACTCCCTTGATCATGGCCTCCAAGTGTATTTCCTAACAGGCTCGATTACGGCCTACAAGTTCGCACGATCATGGCCTCCAAGTGATTCTCCACACTCACTCAATCATGTCCTTGGAGTGTATCTCTGAGTTAGCTTGATCGTCATTTTCAGGCGCACCTCGAATTGTTCTCAAGCACCACCTACCGCCAGTCCAGATATAGAGTGTGTAGATAGCTAGCTATATAGATCGATGAGAATATAAACTGAATACATGAGTTCTAAAAATCGTTGAACGACAAGTAGTATCTATGATCTCCAGGCGCACCAGCAACGTTCTGAAAGAAGATGTCGTTTTCGCAGTCTGCTTTACAGTGATCCGAGGTGCTCCCAGGTGCTCCGAGGTGTGTCGTCGGCGCTCCCAGGCTTCTCGTCGGCACTCCCAGACTTCTCGTTGGCGCTCCCAGGCCTATCGTTGGTGCTCCCAGGCCTATCGTCGGCGCTCCCAGACTCGTTGCTGGCGCTCTCAGGTGCTCCCACGTTCACCCAACGTTCTCTCCGGCGCTCCAAGAGGTTCTTAAACTTATCACAATCACTCCCAAGGTGCTCCTGTACCAGTCTTCAGATATCCCAGTTACTCCGAAGGCCGGCCGGATGTAATGGCACGGCTGTACGTGACGTGTCCAGGGCCGGGTTATACCCGCTTTATATAGTCGGCTCGCCACGAGCCTTAGATCTCTAGCGATAATCTTACCTTAACTACCTTTCGACTACTCTACAATATTGACATCCACGTTTGCAACCGTATCTACTGATATACCTTCCTACGAGGCCCTACACGGGCGTATGCCTTTACACCGGTGTGGTGGTAAAACAGCTCCCACTACTCCAACGCCATGCATCTGAGTAGGTACGTGACTGGGTTAAGGGTATCGCGGCTCTGCATCACGCCATCGACAAGGTTGAAAAACCTTTGCTGGACGGCATCCGACACCACGATCCAGAGACCCCACCAATCACGTACCAATCATCATCTCTTCTGTTTTCTTCTTCCCTCTTTTGTTTCTTAGTCCTAGCCAATCAACTATCTCGCAGCGGCTACTCCCTCCCTACGCTCCTCGAAAGAAAACCTCCATTTTCGTAACTTCCTACGGAAGCTACCGTGTGCGATCTCCTGATCCTCGATTTCCGCCACCAATGGTGCTCTGAGTCGGCGGTTGTTTCGGAAAGCAGAGTACGGGAAAGAACGCTGGCAGCGAGAGACAGACAACAGCGCGACAATACGGACGTGGATGGAAGTGACGCGATAGGACTGAAAAACTGGGCTGCAAGCAGAGACTACACCACAGCGACAATTGAACATGAATCAAGCACGGAGGACCACGAGGCAACGACAGATCGACGAATAGAAAGCGGGAGAATCGAAGACGAGGATACAGGAATCGCACTCAGAAACGCGTTGATTTGACTCCTACTGAGGGCTGAGCCACCATCAGCATCACGAGAACCACCCCTAGGAGCAATCTTACCACAACCTTACGCCCACATATATGACAGGCGGGCTTGGAAGCATGGAGATCTCACGGCTACTTGTTGAGGCCATCTCGGCTGCCAGCACACAGCGGAATCAGATATCACATCCGTATAGTCCAGGGGCGCCTATCTTTTGTCGCTCTGACGTGACAACGTTCCTCCACAGGTACGTGAGCCTCGCCGCCTTCACTAGTACCGATCCCTCTAGCACCGGTGCCGTTCCGATGTTCCCGTACTACTGTGTGGAAGACTCCGAGGTTCGAGACACGGTTGTCATGATGCGCGGATACGTGGAACGAGATTGGTCTGTACTCAGGCAAGAGATGTTGGACGCGTTTCGGCTGGCTGATAGTCGATCCCAGGACGTCATCTACACACGTCGATATCTCGAGGATCTCTGCGCCCGGTTCGGAGGTCGACAAGATACGGTGACTCTTACGTCCTTCCTTCGCACGTACGACTATATCAGTGGAGTAGTCACCGAGCACGGCATGATGGTCGAGTATGAGAGGCCAGAGATGTTGCTGCATGCGCTTTCCAAGCCACTCTGGAGGAAGGCGATCGCTAAGCTTGGTCTCAACTTGCTCGAACCCCCGTACATTTCAATACGGCAAGCTTAAGGGCTGGATCGCCGCGAGAATCGGTGCTGCGGAGGCCTTGACAATGTTCGATTTTCTTGCTCCTGCCACACCGCCCCTGACAACTTTCCCGGCTCTCGCAACATCTCCGACTTCGATAGCTTCTCCTGTGCCGCTGGCTCCAACGGCTTCGACCTCTTCCACGGCTCCCACAAGTACTTCGGCATTCCCTGTTTCTTTGACTCCGGCAACTGCCAAGACTCACATGACTTCTCCGGCTCTCCTGGTGTCCCCGGCTCCCACGGCTTCCACGGCTTCCACGGCTTCCACGGTTTCCATGGGTTCCACGGCTTCCACGGTTCCTTTGGCTTTCGCAGTTGCCGAGATTCCCACGACAACTCCCAGGGCTGAACAATATACCATCGGTGCCGGACTGACTGTATGACTGGGAATAATCCGTGTTGAGCCACCTTGAGGCCCGCCTGTCCGTTGACACTGTTTTGTGCAGCCCAAGCACCGTCAGGAGTCTGCCCTGCCGAACGGTCAAGTACCTAACTAGCAGCACCGTCCACAGCCCAACCCGCGGTCCAATCGAGAACCCGCTCCTCCAAACAGTGATGCAGTCGTCCAGCCGCCACCATGTCTACATCCTGTACAACCGCAGCGAGATGTTCCACCTTGCTACTACTGTGAAGGCCAACATCACCTCCGGAAGTGTGTCGATTTGCGTACCGACCTGGAGGATGGTGTTGTAAGTATCAATAACCGTGATGGACTTGTGCTTGGGCATGCGGGACAGGAGATACCAATGGCACCGGCTGCCCGCAGTGACCGCATGATGAGGGACTGTGCACGTGCAGGGTGTCCAGTTGTTTCGACACCACCACCACCACCGCCACCGCCATCACCATCACCAGCTCTCTTGAACTCAACACCTCTGCCACCGGTGTCATCACTCACATCCCTGCCATCGCAACCAGCCCGTCCAGTCTCACCAGCCTCATGTCCAGCTCGACCGACACGTCCCTCCGCACCACTGCTCTCAACGGAACAATTGACGCAGCTAATGCAAGAGGTCATGGAGCATTTCGCACGATCTCGGCAGGTCGATGTCGATGTGCAACCCGGTCCGAGATACACAGCCCGCCCACCGCTCGCCGTACGACTTGAACGAATGCGGGAGCAGTCACGCTCTGAACGCCATCTACTCAGTAGAGCATAGGCTTGCTGACTGCGAGCGGAGACGGGAATGCAGAGTGTGCTTCACACAAATGGCCAGGGAGGGGAAATTTCATCTTTTTTCACCACCACTGGATAGTAGCGCACTCGAAGGAGAAAGGCGGCACTTGGGATGCGGAGGTGAACTTGGAGCCGGGGGATACACTAGGAGGAGAGAAGTGGACTTGGAAGAGAGAAGTGGACTGGGAGGAGACATGAACGCGGGAGTGGGAAGCACACTTGGAAGATGTGTGAACGAAGCGCACTTGACGTGGGTGCATTTGGAGGATATGACAGCAAGAAGCACACCCGGAGGATCCGGAGGTCACGCGGACTTGACAGGCACGGAGGATAAGGCTGGAAGAGTGAGCACCGTCTCGTTGATCCGGGATGAAGGTCTGGGCACAGAGGACACAGGATCGTGAGTACCATCTCTTTAAACCGGGACGAAGGTATGAGCGCGGAGGACGCGACTTGGGAGCATCACCTCCGACTGCAAATGGGATGATCAGCACCCACTGCAAACGGGATGGAATATGAGTGGAGGAGACTTCGGTGGAAGGTTGGATAGAGTTGGTTTTTGGGCCGGGATTTCGTTTGTATTCTCGTATCTTTGTCGTTTCTCGTTCCTTTCTCGGTGCATGTTTCGTTTGGCATATGGCGATTGCTTCCGGAGCTAGATCTGCATGTTGCGGATGTGGTATTTTGAGGATGCGGAGGTGACGGATAGGATGAGGAGGAGGATGGTGGAAGAGGAGAACGGGGTGCTTCGCACCAGGTGTCTGGGGAGGAGTTGTGGTGGGAAAACGGCTCCCACCACTAGAAAGCCACGCATTTGAGTGGGTACGTGACTGGCTTAGGGTTATCTCGGCTCTGCATTACGCTATCGATAAGGTTGAAAAACTTTTGCTGGATGGCATCTGACACTACGATTTAGAGACCCCACTAATCACATACTAATCATTATCTCATCTCTTTCCTTCTTCTCTCTTTTGTTTCTTAGTCCTAGCCAATCAACTATCTCGCTGCGGCTACTCCCTCCCTATGCTCCTCGAAATGAGACCTCCATTTTCGTAGCTTCCTACCGAAGCTACCGTGTGCGATCTCTTGATCCGGGATTTCTGCCACACCGGAATGCCCTCCTATGGTCTGATACTCTCCTGAAATTGACGCATCTAAGTTTACACTCCACATCCTCTCAGACACTCCTGGAGACTTCCAGTGACTAAAATTCATTTTGCTGATGTGGTGATGGCCATGGTAAAGACGATGGTGATGATGATCGTATTGGCTATGGTGTTCATGGTACCGAATGCATTCACATCTGTAGGTTGGCTATGCTGAAATCAATATCAAAACATCCGCCGACTTAGAGACTTCTCTTATCCAAAGCTCCCATGAACTTAGAGTTCATTATTGGCCCAAATCTTCATATGGGAAACTTAACTCCTGCTGATGCACAGTCCTCTCGTGCGCTGCTTGTTCAGGAGTTGCCCTCTCAACGAACCTCTCGGAAGCAGACTGTCGAGAACCAGCATGCTGCGAAGCCTACTGTTGGCGATGGTGATTACAGTACCAGTATCACAGCGGCATCTCCAGGCAGTCAAAATAGGCATAGGTCCATCTCCATAGACCTGATGGCCATCAGTGATATATCGTTCCAGAGGCTCACACTGACTTCTCCATGGATCAACTGAGGTTCACTATAGTGTGCACAACATGCAGGGGCCCATGTGCAGCCTGATTTGGGCTGGGCATCTGCACTTAGTAAAGCTGATGGTCGATTTGCCGTTTTGTGAATGTGTATATCCAAATAAATACTGCACTGAGCGCATGGTGGGAAACACAGAAGAGGGATGCAGCCTGGCATCCCATACTATCATAACACTGCCTCCATGGGCTAGCTGGGATCATGAAGAAATTATCTACACATAATAACCAGTTGACAAACTATGCGACAATAGTGTGCCAAATCAGAGGTATGTGAGGAAGGTTAGATTACTAACAGCGCATTCTCACAAGACCTGTATCGGGATTACGCTGATTACATTATAAACCATTCAAATTGCAATATATTGAGCAACATGCACTACATACTACTCCACTGTCCATTGTTTCATAGTTACACTAGTGTCTAGATCCCAGCATTAAAGAGCCCCCGTCAAGAATATTAGCTTGATCTACAGGCCGCAGTGCGAATAGCAATTGATGGATGACCTCCCATGTAGTGGCTTTCCAGTGTGCCGGTGATTTGCAACAGAACATCATACTTGAACTGGACTTCATCTGTGCCTGCTGAGATGATGATCCAGTAATCAGCCAAAAGAGAAATTGGTTTCTGAAAATGAACACCATGCACGAATCCTTCTCCACATTCTCCACACAGTATCTGGGCGACTGATTTGCAATCATCCTCCATACTTCAAAGCGCTCAATGATGTGATTGCATCGTTATGACATCATAAAACCTTGTTTAGTTATGTAAGCATATTGACTGCAGTTGGTTGTATCATGTTGTTTTACAAGATTTCAACTGTGTGGATGGTTTTTTGACCTGTTCCATTGAGTGCAAGAATATTGTTAACTGTTTAATCCCTTGAGAGATCCATTACAAACAAGGTTGCACAACACCCATTAGAAAAATTAAGTTACCCAGAGTAAACATGGATCAGATGTCTATACATCTCTGCACTGAATATTTCAAGCATTGTGTCAAATAATCTTGAAGTAAAATAGATTGAAACCATTCAAGTGGATGATGATGCTTATGTACCACCGCACGCTGTCTCGGTTCGGTGTCAGCAACACACAATGTACAGCACCTTGGATTGTGCTTATGGGGACAATGTACGTCATTGGAATGCTGGACTGTGGCTGACAATGGTAGCTTCCGTCATGCAAGGGTTGCATCAGAGGATGATGCCTTTGCTTCACAATCACTATACCAGCAGTCTGACTTATCAGCTCGGTTGCAAATAATTGAACCAATCAAAGGAGCCCCTTAATGGTCGATTCAGTATCATCCATGTCCAAAATCCACCTCAACTCTGTAGGACTGAGTCCATCAGGCATCTGAAAGTGACTATCTGGACTCGTCCCCATCCAGAGATGCACTGTAACATTCCTTGCCAGCATTTGCTTTCTCCACGACATGGACCCAGTGAAATAAACCATATGAACCGCTTCCTTGACGCATTTAAAAGAAGTGACCAGAATTGTTACTGCATTGTACCGAATGAATTTTGGGTCATTGAGACAACGGAAATATTGTTGGTGATGTACGTAATCTGTGATGTCAACAATTCAATTGAAACATGAAGCAATATGATTCTGTGGTGCCACTTGGGGCATTGCATACCACCTTGCCGAATCATCAATGGTCTAGATTTCTGCTAGCTGGTTTTAATTCACAGGCTTGATAGGTGCTTTTGTTAGAGGCATTTCATCATTACGATGAGGTTTGCAGCATCCAATTCCACTGTCAATACTGAAAAACCTTGATTCGGACTTGCCTTGGCACAATCAGGAAGTAGGCCGCATGACGATTGGATTGTTGCTATGTTAGTTCAAGATCCAGTATTGCTCCTTCTGGGAGTAGAGAGTGTGCATTTACATGTTTGGTAAGTAGGCAGATATGTTGCGAGAAGTGATTGAGATGATTTTCCATCCCCACGTTAAAATCCAACTAAACGACAAGATGCTGTGGAATTTCTGACTCGATCTGCATTCCATCTTCATCTACGCGTCCATGCCTAGCAGACCTAGTAAGATTGTCCCAAGTATGGTTAATATCCTGCTGCTCCTGTTTGATCAATATAAGCTGCATTGCCAAACCTTCCAAGGCATACTTTTAAGACTTACTGTCACGGAATCAACTGAGATTTTCCTGACAGTGATGAACCTCCTGCAGACAATTCTCGAAGCTCTCAATCGTGGCCTCCGTATGGTAGTAGTACCATGCCATAAGGTGAAAATCCACTAAGTTCTTGCCGTAAAATAGGGTGTCGGTAAATGTCAACCTTAGCACTGCCTAAGGGGTACAAAGAGTCACTCTGGACACCAGAACAATAACACGGTTGAGTGATTTCACTTCTTTACCACTCCATTGAGTCACCTGGCTTGTGCAATCGATCGAAGCCAGGATAGCCAGGCATCATCGCCCACTGCTGGTGAGAATTGTCAATCCTGGATTGTTGTTCGAGAAAAGACATTACCCAGTGCATCCAACAATTAGGCATATCACGATAGACTGTTTGAAGAATATCATGTATAATTAGAGTCGTCAGGGAGATGCATTTTATATTCCTGAAGATGCCATCTCAGGTTCCAACCACCTTACATTTCAGATGTTATTTTGCTTTCAGTTTCTCTGTCTCATCCCCCTCAGTCGTGCATATTATCTTTTTCATATATAGGCAATAGTCACTTAATTGACATGACGATGAATTCCTTTCTCCCAATAATGATTTTGGAGCTTCTTACACAGGGCAATGGAGGATCATGTGCAAGTGAATGTTTTTTAAGTAGTCAGCTGTCAAGGTACTGATGACAGGATAACATTGCCGCATCCAATCATCTGTACACAGCATATGCTTTTGAGTCTAGAACAGTGTGTTCAGGGGACCAGGAAACTGGTCAAAGACCTGTCTGAAAACCACCTGAATGTGGATTTGTTGTTTCTTCATGGCAGTTGACTTTGCAGGTTGTTTAAAGTAATATTCCGGCGGAACTGCAAACAGGGCAACAAGGATGCTTGCTAGAGTAGAAGGCTTTGATCAAATTGTGGAGTCGATGTGTTGGATACCAAATTATGCTGGCCATTGGATCTGGTCACCTGAATATTGTGTAAGATGTGTCTGATCTGAAATGCGGAAGAAAGGGACAATCGTAACTCCAAGTGGCCACCATAGCTATTGAAGTAGTCAATATCATCATACTCATGATGAAATCCAACTAACGTACCTGCTCGTTCAACTACTGGTCAGTTGATTTCACCTCTGAGTATATATATTCTCCAGACATACTGTATAACTTTGCCAGAGCATACAACATATAATTGCTGACCGCAGGCTGTTGCATGAGGAACTCGATGCATTGAACAGCATTGAGGTAAAAGATACATCTGATGTAATCATCTTGAAGGTTGTTTGGATCTGCAAACCGATTGTATCACACTTTGCATGATTTTGATGAGGCGGTGCCTATTACATAGGAGATGATGTTCAACCTTTGGGATAATAAGTTGGATGAAGTGAAGTTTCTGATGTCAGCCAGTGTAGGGTTCCTGAAACACCCATTGGTACCTGCTGGGCTCAAGTTGTGATTGACTCGCCAGTTAGTTAAGCGATTCTCCTCCTCACACTACAAGAGTGACCATAGATCCATTTCAATGATGAAGATATTGAAATACTCATTGCAGATAGCCTTGCCAGCTAGACTGTTGTCCAAGTGTGGAGTACAATAAATATGTGTCCGAACTGGCAGTTGCTTTGGATCAATCCACCCATTGTCAGCATTGGCTTCTGTATTGCTGCAATCATCATCGAAAGAGTGCATTGTAGAGTTGTAATGCGGTTCAACAATTGATGGTTGCCGAATACTACCATGCTTGATCGCAAACCATTATCTCGTAGTTGTTCAGCGGATCAGTACAGTATGTTATCTCTGTGGTTGCAACGGAGTTGAGGAAGGGAAGCATCTATACAAGAGTCCATTTTCGAGCAGTAAAGACAATGTCAACATATATCCCTGTTTGTTTCCCATGATGAAATATAGCAACAATAATAAGTCCTGTCTCGATGGACTTCTAGGTACTGATACTGTTGCATGTAGGCTGTTTCTTGAAAAGGGCCGCTCTGTAATTGACTTTGTCCCAAAACGGGTTCTACCACAGTTGTAGGAATGCTCTCACTCACATTTAGAGGTTTGCAAAGTGCTTAATAGATTTCTCATTTTGAATGTTCAGTGGATCTCAATTAGCATGCCACATCTGTATGTAGCTTGTCACAGTGATTGGTTTCCCCCCTCACAAGACCCTGCTATTGTAAGGGCACATACGTCTTCCTGCGGCCTGATGGGCATACGTATAGTAATTTTCGGCATGTGGTTGCAACCGTGGATGCGAGTGATGGTAGATGTAGGTGAATGGATGAGATTATCGCTAGAGTGGTAAGGGTCGTGGCGAGCCGACTATATAGAATGGCGGTTACCCGGCCCCGGGTCACGTGCTGCGTTTAGATTATCACTCTCTTTAGGCGCAGACCTGGCGGGCTGCTTAAGCCTTACAAGAGAAAAGGAAAGAAAAGGGGAGGAAAGATCATACATTCATGCCGCGTACGTGCTCGTACGAAAGCATAAATCCCGCGACAGATTGGTAACACTCAGGGTGACCTTTCGGTGGATCCTGAGTACGGGGAAACTCCACCACCACTTGACAGAGTCTAAAGGTTGGAAAAACCTGTGCCGACGCCATTTGAACTGGGCCGAGATCCAAAGAAGAGAAGCAAAGAGAACAGAAAAGAGAAACAAGAAATATCCCCAAGTGATCCCTTCACCGGATCTCAACTTCCAAACCAATGCTCCATTGACCATCATTCTGGTAGATTGGATCTCTCAGCGTAGGTCATTGTCAGACTCCTCAGGGTGGTAGAGCTTCCGCTCATGATTCGGCATCAATGGTAGCTTCCGCTGCCAGCACCAGTTGTAGACATCAGTGATCATCGATTGTATACCTCAATTGCGTGTAGTCCCATTCGTAGACACCTAACATGTAAGTTTCTCTAAGATGGTTATGCTTACCAAGTTCCAGTGCACTAGCACTATCTGAGCTCTGTGCAGTGCATCCGCATGCTCTGTAGAGTATATCTTGCAGCCTGTGGTCATCAGGATTCGGCAATGACTCGTAGATTCTGCATGGACTCAGAGATTTGTCTTCTTTCGGCAATGATTGTTTGAAGTCTGCTTCGGTGACCATCTAGTCGAATTCATGTGTACGTTCTCAATAGGTGACTTCATCAGTGCGCTCTGCACAGGTCGCTTCAGTTGAATCTTGGTTGACTTCACGGTAGACTTCTAGGTCGACTGCTTATTCCGTGTCTCCTTAGACTGCCTCCATGTGGAATTGTGACTTGACAGCAGGACGCATGAATAAACATCAACTTGTCGGTACGACTTCACTGGTCTCACTCTGCGATCTCCCTCTGTTTGCAAAATTTGTTGCTCCGTTGACAACTGATATATAAATATAGATTGTTGATCAGCATCGCGGCTCGGTAGTAGTGTAATCGTGATACCGGATTCGATTCGTAATCTCTCTGTGATTCGGTTCGGCTTTCGCTTCCTCTGTACAAAAGTTGATTACCTTGGCTGGACTTGGGACAATGATGTGAGCTTCCGCTTTGGTATCGTAACTGGCATTTGCTTATAGCACTTGAGGTGACCACTTGGGGTTGGTAGAATCGATGCCAATTGCATCAGGTGTGGGTGGCATATCATTGATCCATATCTAACACGGAATCATCACAGTAGGTCATACTCACCATGTAACAAGTGCGCTTCCGCTCTAGGAAAGCCGCTTGTGCATTGCATTTGCAGATCTCGCCATCACTTGATCCAGCATGCAGTAGGGTAACGGTGGACCGCTTCTCGGTGCATGTCATTTCGATGATCGCTTTGCTGGGTTCTTACTCCACTTTCCTCTGGCCATCTCGGTAGGCAGCATAGGTAGAATATCCGTTTGCTTCTCGGTGATCATTTGGTAGGCCTCCAGCAAGAAGGATTGGCTTTCAGTTCGGTATGCAGTTCGGCGATAGTTTCTTGATCCTTTGGTACACCATTCTGTATGTGTCTTGGTCAGTGGCGTGGTATGGTAGGGCTCCCGGAAATCCACTCGTTCAATCTCGATGTGAAGTCCTTCCACAGGGATATCCATTGCCGTGAGATCCAGGTTATGGTGTTTTGGTAGTTATAGTGGCTGTCTCTCGTGATGCAATTTGGTATGCTATAGAGCACTTGTATTTGGCATATTCCACCCAGTTTGGGATCAATTCGCTATTTCGTTCGGAATGGCTTTGATGCCAACAGTGCTGGCTTTCGGTATCCCGTTCAAACTGCTTCGGTATCCATATCGCGGTTATTCAGTATTGTGTCAACATCTGCATTGGTAGCCATATTGCAGTCCATCGGTATCTTGTTCAGCACTGGGTGGGTAGCTATATTGCAGTCGTTTGGTATGTTGTTCAGTACTGCTTCAGTTGCCAAATTGCAGTCGTTCGGTATAGATCAGGCGAGTTTGGCTCATCATCTTTTCTCCAGAGCATTTACAGGTATACTGGATGTCCGTTGGATGCCAGGTGAGCTTATGGTTTCAGATTGCGGGGTGTTCTCGCTGGCTCTCCTCCGGGTGTGCTTGTTGATTAGTCTGTGGGTGTGCTTGCTTTCACTTGGCTCAGGGCACCGATTGTGGATCTTTATTTTCGATCTCTGAGTACACTAGTCGATCCATTTGTAGGTGCACCTGCCTCTGCTAGCCTTCTCAATTGATAAATGTATCTTACGGTGGCTGGTTCTTGCACTTCCAGCACGGTAATTGTTTGCAGTAGAGGTGGTTTGAGATTCTGGTACGGTCATACCCCTCATTTCAAAGTCATTGCTCCGCCGAACACTCATCCCATACGCCTTCGTAGGGAATATATGGAAGGCTTCCTTCGGCAGCCAATACAAACTTGTCAATTGCTACCGTAGTTGTGAAGCTCGTGACCACTGAGTTGGGATCTCATTCAGCAAAGTATTCTCGGTAACATAACTTGTAACAAATCCGGCATTCTGGTACAGCAAGGCCTCAGGTACTTATAGCTGCATAACTCCTTTCAATTGCTAGTCTTGTAGCTTATCATTGAAAGTCAAGATCTGGAAGGGGTGGAATTTCACATAACCTCGTGTATATGGCAATGGTCCAAAAGACTGATTGTCATCCATCTGCGAGCATCTCAGGGATAGGCAGATCAGTGCTCGTAAGTCCAATCTCCATAGTCTCAACGATAGCTCTGGGCTTCCACTTGAATGGAATCATTTGGCGCTTCTAAGTGCGCTTCACCACTGTGAATTGTCATTCGTCTGTGGGGATGATCTCCCAGATGCAGACCAGCACGGATTTGTACAGCTCTGGACCTACTCCCTCCCTGTTAGCCATATGGATGAAAGAATGGATGGAAGCGGTGGAATGGATAATCCAGGAGCCTGGATCTGAACGGTTTGCAACAATAGGGCCAAGCCCAATCGTCCCTGTACTCCCTTCCTGTCTCGGCGATGCCGTAGCAGTTATTGAAGGTCTCCCTGCGGACCCCGATCTACTGCACCTAGTGCCGCTTCTCACCGCACGCCCATTCAACATCGACTGGGGCATGTCCCACCTAGTTTCGACGAGGTGACACCTTCCGGCATTGATGATGCTCCTAGCAGGCCAGTGCCCCCGTCAATTCATCTGGGGAGGGCTGCAACGACGTCATTACTTGGATGTCGAATCAGGCAGCCCCCAAGAACTGGATATATACAGCTGGGGGTGGTTCACAGTCACCGTCTTCCGGACTTCTATCATCCAAGGGCAGAGAGTTGATAGTCCGCTCATTTCCAGAATTCTCAACCGGCATCCACGAACCTAACAACTTGCCTTTAGACCAGTCAGTTTTAGGATTCCTAGATTGGAACCAAGGAAGCCCAAGAAGGAGATCATAAGCTATCGTACGCACAATGAGGACATCTGGTTTGTCAACTGGCAACTAATGTTCACTATACAGACATGTGACAGTCATTTTTCGACTCCCTTACGCCAACATCATACCCTGCTATTATGGCCTTCAGTGGTGATGGGGGTTGGTTCAGATGGCAATCGAAGCCACCGAAGCAGTCTGGGTGCTATAATAAAGCTCGTAGCGTATCATACTGTAATTAGAGTGAATACAGTATGATGGAAGCAAATGAACAAACATGAGATTGTCGTCTTCCGACTACCCTACACCGATGTCATAACCGATCATCAAGACCTACGGTGGCCGGTTCTGATGGCAGTCCATGTGGCGTAAGCAGTCTGGGCACCATGGAGATGCTGGTATTGCCACAATCGATGAGAGCTCGAATGCATTGCCTCTTTCCATGTAAGTCTTAAACATAGAGTTCATAAACTGTGTGAGATACAGTAGGTGGACTTCGATTGTCCATAACAATAGTGCTCTGAGAAGTCATCATAGTGATCATAGGAGGACGGCAGAATTGTATAGGCTACGATCATAAGTTCACTGCCACCGTGTAATGATATACCAAGGTAATTTCATTCCGGGGGATGGAGTGGTTCCATTGCCGCTATATGTTCGCTTCAATCAAGGGAAAGCTTCTCATTGTGAATGCACTTTAATCCTAGAGTAGGTTTCTCCGTAAGTGCACTGCGCTCATGCAGGTGTTTGTGGCAGTAAGAGTGCTTCTTTCGTAGGCTAGTACTCCTCTGTTCGTGGGTTCCATTTATAGCATTGTCTGTCTGCATAGGTATACATCGCTCGAGTAGAGTATCCGTCCCCACGCATTAATCCATCTCCGCTGTAGTCTCGTTCCAGGTGTGGAAGTCCTTCCTTTGTGGGATGAATTTCTGTAGGTGAACTTTGCTCGTGCACACATTCACGGCGGTAAGAGTGCTTCTTGCATAGGCTGATCCTCGTCCGTAGGTGTAAGTGGCCGTCTAATACCTGCACAGGTGTGCTTCTTCGAGGTTGCTAGTGCTGTTGGTGTACAAGCCCATTGACGTTGAAGCACTTCGCTCAATTGGATGGAATGTAATCGTAGCTGTGGTGACTTGTAAATCGTCTGTCAACTTCGCCTTACTTCTCAATCCTGCCGATTGAAGGGTAAGATCTTGCCATTGTTTGTAAGTTCTCTGACTGCTGATTGATCTCCATTGACTCGTAGGAATGTTGTTCAAACTCAAATATGTCTATTGAATTGGATGTCTCTGGAAGGCAGGATCGAATTGTCGTGTCCTGTACTCGTGATAATTGTCGTGATTGACGATGATTTGCCTCTTGCGCTGATTCGTCCCTGAACTCTTCTCTGCTGCCGTAAGAGGGCTGAATTGAATGATGTAACAATTGAGATCCATGCTCACAGTAGTCATGCTTCGATATCTCATTTGGAAGGCAGAACTCTCAAATGATGACTTGATGACATGGCGGGTGGGTAACTGCGTAATCTCGAGAAATCCCATCAGCGGAACGTATCGATTTACTGAAAAAGCGATAATCGTTTAAGGGCACGCCGCCCTTTGTTCGGCCTCATCGGCATACTTGTAGTAATTATAGGGATACAGTTGCAAACGTGGATGCGGGTGATAGTAGATATACATGAATGGGTGAGATTATTGCGAGTTATGTAAGGCTCATGGCGAGCCGCCTGTATGGAATGGCCATTACCTGCCCCCGGGTCACGTGCTGTCATTACAGCTATGCCCAGTGAATCATCAATCTTTGTCACTTGTTGTAAATTTCGGACCTTACTTGAACTGTGCGTTCTGGTTAGATACGGACCTAGTGACCGCATTGTGGGGTACTGGAATCAGCCCAAGGTTCCACTAGTGAGATATGACTCTAGAGAATAGTTTCAGTTGTCTTTCGGATGAACTTAAGGGTTCAGTCGACAAATCAGAGCGCATAGATGTTGCGAAACAAATCATATTGTAGCTGAATAGTAGTTAGGATAATGTTGCCGGATCAAGAAACCCCATTCAAGCTGATGTATATAATCACATAGCATGCCCACTTTCAGGGTCCGAGAAGGTATGATAGAACATAGCAATAATGGCGGGCATGTGGAGAGGGTGCAAAACCAAGTTGTGTTACAGAAAGACGGAGACATTGGGAGACAAGGATAAAAGGAAAGAAAACAACGCAGTTGTTGCGGCGGTATGTGGTACGATTAGTGTTAGCAATGGGTCTAGACTGTCAATTCGGGTCTGGGTATGGGTTGCAACTGAACGGGAGCCAGATTGGCGGTCCGGGTTGTATGTAAACCCGAACTGTCGATTCTGTTATGGTTCCATTGACATCTGCCTACCCGTCTGAATTGGGCGGGTTCCCAGCGGGTTGTACACCGGGTCCATCCGTAAATTCATATAACATGCTTGCTTTTGCTATTCGATTATAGTACTCAATCAAAATCCATCATTTGACATCCAGTAATCACATTTTGCATGTTTTGCACATTGCAAGATCAACAATATTTTAATTCATGTTTTTGTTTTAAAGATATGTATTTTTGAGCAGGGAGGAGGTCAAGAGTTCGATTATAAGCTCAAATATCCATTCGATGACTTCATTACCCGATCAGCATCACCAGCAATTGATGACCCTCGGATGATGCTGAGTTGACAGATATTCTCAGAATGGTGCCATGACCGTGTCACTTGTTCTTTTGCACATAGTGGATGGCAATACATTGGTTATGGATAGCAGCGAGCAAACAACTTACCAATGACCTTATTTTCAAGACCAAACATTGTGGAGGCTCCATTGATGTCTGAGGTGTAGTGGCATTGACACAGACCATATTGCCTATAAAGGCTGCCAAAACTTCGATTATGGGTAAATGCCGTAGCAGAGCCCTAGGATTATACAAGATGCAACAGACAAAATCGTTGACGCTCTGTTGACGTTCAGTTTCAGAGAGATGCTGTGACCATGTCACGATCGCATTTGCACAGAATGGCTGCCAATACGTTGATTATGGACATAATCCGCAGCAGAGCCCTTGGAATATACATGATGCAACACCCAAAAGCGTTGACCGTCTGTTGACACTCAGTTGACACTGGGTTGATGCTCAGATGACGCTCTGTTGATGCTGTGTTGACACTCTGTTGACGTTCATTTTGAGGTGTAACGGTATCGACAAACACGATATTGCCTATAACGGCTGCCAATTCTTCGATTGTGGATAAATGCCGTAGCACAGCCCTTGGATTATACAAGATGCAACACTCGAAATCGTTGACGCTCTGTTGACGCTCATTTTCAGACAGGTGCAGTGACCATGTCACAATCGCATTTGCACAGAATGGCTGCCAATACGTTCATTATGGACATATGCTGTAGCAGAACCCTTGGAATATACATGATGCAACACCCAAAAACATTGACACTCTGTTGACACTCAGTTGACATTGTGTTCATGCTCTGTTGATGCTCTGTTGATGGTGTGTTGACGCTCTGTTGACACTCATTTTGAGGTGTAACGGTATCGACAAACATGATATTGCCTATGAAGGCTGCCAATACTTCGATTATGGATAAATGCCATAGCACAGCCATTGGACTATACACGATGCAACACACAAAATGGTTGACGCTCTGTTGACGCTCGTTTTCAGACAGGTGCAGTGACCACATCACGATCGCATTTGCACAGAACGGCTGCCACTACGTTGATTATGGACATATGCCCTAGTAGAGCCCTTGGAATATACATGGTGCAACACCCAAAGGCGTTGACAGTCTGTTGACACTCGGTTGACTCTGTGTTCATGCTCTGTTGACGCTCTGTTGATGCCGTGTTGACGCTCGGTTGACGCTCATTTCGAGGTGTAACTGTATCGACAATAACGATATTGCCTATACAGGCTGCCCATCCTTCAATTATGGATAAATGCTGTAGCACAGCCCTTGGATTAGACAAGATGCAACACCCAAAATCGTTGACTCTCTGTTGACGCTCATTTTCAGACAGGTGTTGTAACCTTGTCACAATCTCATTTGCACAGAATGGCTGGCAATACGTTGAATATGGGTCTATGCCGTAGCAGAGCCCTTGGATTATACATGATGCAACACCCAAAAGCGTTGACACTCTGTTGACACTCTGTTGACACTTTGTTGATGCTGTGTTGACGCTCTGTTGATGCTCTGTTGACACGGTGATGACGCTCAGTTGACCCTCATTTTGAGGTGTAACGGTATCGACACACACCATACTGCTTATAAAGGCTGCCAATAACTCGATTATGCATCAATGCCGTAGCACAGCCCTTGGATTATACAACGTGCAACACTCAAAATCGTTGACGCTCTGTTGACACTCATTTTCAGAGTGGGGCTGTGACCATGTCGCGATCACTTTTGTCCAGAACAGCTGCTAATACGATGATTATGGATATCTGCCGTAGCAGAGCCCTTGGATTATACAAGATGCAATACGCAAAATCGTTGACACTCTGTTGACACTCTGTTGACGCGGTGTTGATGCTCTATTGATGCTCTGTTGACGCTTCGTTGATGCTCATTTGGTGGTGTAGCAGTATCGACTCACACGATATTGCCTGTAAAGGCTGCCAAAACTTCGATTATGGATAAATGCCGTAGCACAGCGTTTGGATTGCACAAGATGCAACCCATAAAATCGTTCAAGCTCTGTTGACGCTCATTTTCAGAGTGAGGCAGGGACCATTTCGCGATCGCTTTTGCCCAGAACGGATGCCAATACGTTGATTATGGGCACATTCCATAGCAGAGCACTTGGCTTTTGCATGATCGAACACCCAAAATCGTTGACACTCTGTTGACAATCCGTTGACGCTGTGTTGATGCTCTGTTGAGAATCTGTTGACGCTCTGTTGACGCTCTATTTGAGGTGTAGCAGTATCGACAAACACGGTATTACCTATAAAGGCTGCCAACACTTCGATGATGGATAAATGCCGTATCACAGCCCTTGGATTCTACAAGATGCAACAGCGAAAATTGTTGACGCTCTGTTGACGCTCATTTCCAGAATGGGGATGGGACCATGTCGCTTTCTCTTTTGCCCATCAAGGCTGCCAATATGTTGATTATAGATACCAGCGAGCAAATGGCATCCCAATGGACTTACTTACAAGACCAAAAACCGTTGACGCTCTGTTGACGCTCACTTTCAGAATGTGCCTGTCACCGTGTCAATTTCTCTTTTGCCTGTAAAGTCTGCCCATACATTGTTAATGGATAACAGCAAGCAAATTGGTTTCCAATTAACTTACTTACCACAGCAAATATCGTTGACGCTCCATTGACACTCAGTATCAGAATGTGGTTGTTACTGCGCCGCGGTCTCTTTTGCCTACAAAGGCTGGCAGTCTGTTGATTATGAATAGCAGCGAGCAAATCACCTTTCTATTAAGTTGCTTACATATCCGAAATTCATTGACGCTCCGTTGACGCTCATTGTAACAATGGGGCTGTTCCCGTGTCGCTTCAATAATCATATAGTCATTATTGACAGCCAATGAATAATTTGTACCAATATTCAGTTGCATGCAAAAGCTTTATGGCGTATCAATTTTTGATCAACTGATACAGAAGTTCTCTGAGCGGTGGATAACTTAACACGGTGACATTTCAGCGCTTTCAGTTGGCAATTCACTGCATCTAGAACTATAACCAAATTTTCCATTAATATAGCCCAACATACTCAGTTTGCCAGATCCAGTTCGATCCGCTCGATTTCCATGACGTACCATAAGCAATTTTCACAATGCTCACTATTTGCGCCCGGTCTAAACGCGGAGTAATGTAGTTGGTTGTATGAATGAATGCAACATGATGGTGGTCATTCATCCAGATTGGCGTTGCGCAATGACTGCTCCTTCTATGACTCGTATGTCATCACTAAGTGGAACATTGTTTGTAAATTTCATCTTTAGTTGAGATTGCGCATTCTCACTTATCCGTGAAAGGCAGGACCATATTGTGTTGATCAGTTGTCAATCAACTTGGTTTGGAGTCTGGACCATGTACATGGCCCATATGACCCTTGCACATGCACCAACGAATCATCATCTCTTACAATATAGTCAGTGAAATTGAAAAAATTCTTTGACATATCGAAATAGATACGCCAACTGCTTTTTGCCGAGCTATGTCATCAATAATCACATATTGTGCAGGTTATGTACACATGACCTACAAGCCAATACAATATGTTCACCTGAATCCATTTCTTGTATAGTACGTAGGTATGGAGGACATATGCAGGGGTAAACGCTTACAGGCTTAACAGGCTTCGATTGGTGAGTCGGTGATGAATGGGGTATTGCATCAGTTGTCCAAGCCGATATGCATATGTGGGACAGTCATTTGCGGCATGCTATGTACATATGGCTAGTCTATCCCGGGAGGTTCCTTGCGGCATTGTGATTTTCCGCTGACACTATCATGTATCTCCAACAGCTCCCCAAATGTTGTCGGCGCAGTCGCACGTGCAAAGTGATCAAATTCCGGCTGATTGACTCCCTCAGCAATCAATATGGCTATTCTGGACCACGAATCTTACAAATGATGCACGATGTACACTTGATCACACTCAACCCCAGGGTGCAGCAGGGAGCATGTCTCTCCTTGTTTTGAGTAGAACGGCTGCCAATGAAACCAATAAACAGAATGATGTACCAAAGTTAATATTATGCATATAACAGTAACATATATGACTGCGACCATAAATAGAAAAACCCGAAAAGGAGAACCAGAGACTGGAACTGATGAGTCTAGCCAAACCCGGCAAAACCCGCGGGTTGACGGGTACGGGTAGGGGTTTGGCCTGCCAAGATGCTCCGGGTCGGGTTTTTGGACAGGTCTGGAACCGAACCGACCCATGTTTCCAGTCCCAACCCAGACCCCTGGCGGGTTACCCGGATCCGTTGCAAACACTAGGTACGATGGGGAACTAGTCTGAAGTGTTTCGACATCTGGCAATATGGCCTCATCGTACTCATGAGGGAAGGGTTGGCAGTGAGTACAATCACAGGAAGAGATTTGATGATACATTGGAGTATGAGGAATGATGTGAGGGTGGTGGACGAATTGTATATAAAGAGATGTTATTTGGTGTTGGAGGATTTCCATTTCTTTTCTCTTTGCTCATTCTCTTGCCATATAGGAAACCAAGTTATGACATTGAAACAGCTTCAACTCTTGATGTGTCTTGAATCACTTGATATGAATTTTGAGAGACTTCTGCCTTGGCTTCTAGATCACATTGTAATTGCCAGTATTACCTATGCCCGATACTGCCTGGTACACTGCAATGTGTTTCTATATGATGTACCAGATATTGCATCGGCCTACATCGCTTGACAGGGTGTAAGTATTGCCTTGAACCTTGCTCTGTCTCCTGTTGGGTATACATAGATCCAAACCATTGGAGGACACAGGTTGGCAAAGTTTGTGTTGACGAGTTAGTACAACTTACCGGAGTGAATATCTGTCACTATACCCATCAATTACCCTATTGGAACGCACAAGGATGAAAGTATTTGTTTGTCCTGTCCAAATTGGTTTGACTTTGCTGGAACACCTTGCATTGTTGTTGAACCCAAACAGTTGAACGACTTCTAAAGTATCGAGGCCATACTTGCTGGAACTTTTGAACAAGAACTCTTCGAAGGTCACTTTTGGGATCAGCCAGATGTTCCCTCCCCTTCGAATATACATTGGAAAGATCCAGCCAGGCAGCGCTGATGTCTGCATATTAACGACCCAGTATTTGAACAACATAGGACTAAGGAGTGCAGCATCAAATTTGGCCATTTTATGAACTGTGATCTGGAGGAGCCTTGCGTTTGTGAATGACATTCCTGTATAGGTGTGCAGTCGACAGTCGGCCACACAGCAGCAGCACCAACAACAGCTCAGTCCCTGGAGATGCCGCGGATTTTTGTAGTACTGCCGACAGCAACCCCTTCTGAGATTGACATATAGAATTGGCACAGTTAGATGTTCCTGAGCTGTTGGGATGTCAAAATCATAACAACACGATCAGATGGCCCTGCAGTCAGACAATGAACAGGCCAGTACCGGAGTAATCATGAAGAAGAGCACACTCGCAATAGACTTCCCGGAATGAGAGAGGATGTTGCAAACACCACAGGAGGCACTGGGATGAGTAGCAGAATCCACCGAACCCACCAGCATGGTAAAGATGGTGTGCAACCACCGGGCACAAATAATCACATTCCCGGCAGAAATCACATCTCTCAAGGAAAAAGTCTTGGTTCTACCAGAGTTCAATTATACTGAGGTGGTGAACAGGATACAAGCCCTGATAAACCAATGGGACTAAGCAAAGAAATGAGCTGCAGCAACAGGAACAGATGAGAAACTACGGAAAGAAGTGGCAGCCATGACCCAGAACACACAACACTCTGGAGAGGAAGTCCACAGTCTGAGGATGCAGATAGCCAATGCTCTCACATTTGCAGCCTGTGCCACTCCGGCTGCTCCCCAGGCCCCACAGGACAGAGGTCAGAAATTTCCAGACTCCTTAGACATTTCAGGGTCAGATTGAACTTCGTCCAGAGGCTCCACTACTAGTGTTAGCAATGGTTCCAGTTTTGGACCCGGCCGGTTTTATAGGTCTGTGTGCCAATGGCCTTACCCCATCAAAATCGATGATTTTTTAAGTGAACCATCACATCAAGGCAACAAAGATTGATCAGAGAGTTTAGTGTTTGGTATATAAAATATGCAGCTCCACATGGTGCATCTTTTGGCGGTCTCCGATTTTGAATATCTCCAAATCTCAGCATGCAGCAGCCCAACAATCTCATTTTTGGGCCAAAAATGACAATAATTTCAAAGCAGCTTGCTGAGTTCTGATGATATCAAAAATCCGAGACCGCCAAAAGATGCGCCGTCAGGAGCTGCATATTGCATATACCAAACACATAATTTTGCGACGAATATTCATGGACTTAATTGAGGGAACGGTTTGACACAAACCCGGACTGAGCCGGCCAGTTCCGGATTTTCATTGAAACGCTATAATAGAAACGGTCCGAAACTGGAACCGTTGCTAACACTATCCATCACAGAACTCAGACTGGTGGTATGACAGCGGCCCGCCAGCTTGCCCGGAGAACAGATGAAGCTGTAGTCTTGATTTCATTGTCTGAGAGGCTTAGCCACGGGTGAGATCTTGCCACATATCTGGGACAATTGGGAAATAGGGCTGGAAGACCTACTAGCTCTACTACAACCCTGGGAAGCAGCATTTGGGCATCCCAACCACATAGTAACCACTGAGTTGTGGACGCGCGAAATTGAACACATTAACTACAGGTTGGCCTAGTACTTTGCTGTGTTCGAAGTTTTTGCTGCAGTGGTTGAGTGGAACCCCTTGGCTGTACAAAACACCCATTCGATGGGGTTGGCAGAGGAGGTGAAGGTCTTATTTACCAATACCGATATGTTGGAGAAGCCTCCAGCTCTTGTAATGCACTACCCGAAACGGGATTACCAGATTCGACATCACAGGGTGTAGAAGATTGTGCACACTGTGGGATCCAGGATAGGTTTTGCTAGTTCCCCTGGACCATTAGGTACTGTGAAGGATCCCACAGGGGCCCCTGGCAGAACCCAGGCCAGATATCCTGGGCTACGATCTAGGGATTGCAGCACAGGCAAGAGGAAGATGTTAGCGGAGGACAGAGGGAAGAGGTCCGTGGATGGAAGGTGTTTATAGTTTGGTGGGTTGAACATCTGGGCAACAGATTGTGCGGCAAGAAACAAGGCTCGGACATTCAAGGTTGCTGGAGCGGAGATTAGGGTATTTGGGACCCGGCCAGATTCCGAGGAATTTGGAAATGATTTGATCAGTCAAAGAAAGATGCCTCTTTGATTGATGGAAAAAGTTTTGATTTAAATACTTTGAAATGTTTTGGAATTTTGCATGTTCCAGTTGACAAGATAGAGGTATTGGAATACTCAATGAGAGGGAAACAATTAGTTATAACCAGTACATTGACTGTGAATAATTAAGAAATACCAACACATGCGCTGATCAACTGCAGAGCTAGCGATATTGCATTCATGGATCAAGATTTCGCTCGCCATCATCAGATACCTCTCCAATTGTTAAAGGAGAAATACCAAGTTGTTGTCATTGATGGATAATCTATAGAATCTGGGGATAATATTTATATTGCAAATATTGGAATGACAATTCAGGACAATAGGAAACAGTTACCATCATTGGTTTCAAAGCTGGGCCATTATCCAATTTTTGTGGACAGGATGCGCTGGTTCCCATTGCATGATGTGGCCATACGGCTTCTATTGAATACAGTAACGTTTTGGTCAAAATATTGCACTATACTGTGCAATAAGGCACCTGTTACATTATAAAAAGTTTCAACGGAACCCCCAGAAGATGTTTATGCAATGGAAAAGTATATGTTTGAAGAACAGAAAGGGCCCCAGATTTGATTCTGAGGAAATATATTTGTGTTAAATAGATCATTGTTGTTTCAAAAAGTTCAGAAAGGGAGATTAACGATGCATAATGCATCACTGTATGAAATCAATCAGGCCATTGAGGCCAAGTATTTGAAGGAATACCTGCTGGAGAAGGTAGTCCCTAGACAGTATCATGAGTTCTTCCCACTATTGAGTAAAGTAATAGCACATCGGCTGGCATGGTGTCGACTGGTCATTGATACTGGAGTTGGCCACAATGAAGGGGACACACCAACGTGGAGACCCTTATATTCGTTGTCATGAGCTGAGGTGGTGGGGCTGAAATAGAAGCTTGAGGGGAATATGTTGAAAGATCTGATTCAACAATGATCGACACCATTTTCAGTGCCCATACTCTTCGCAAAGAAGCCTGATACTGGTGTACACTTTGTTATTGATTATTGTGGATTCAATATCAAAACTATCAGGAATCGTTACCCCTTCAGCTTGATAATGGAGATGCTGAGTCCTTTGGGAAAAGTTCAGATATACATGAAACTCGATGAACAAGTGGCCAATAATCGGATCAAAAGATACCAAGGGGATAGACTTCTCTTCTCTTTTGAAATGGGGCGTAGCCTGTTTGAACCAACTGTAATGCAGTTTGGGACAACAAATGCACCAGTCCATTTTCAATGATATATCAACAGTGCTATGAGGGAGGTTTTGGATACTTTTGCAGCAGCATATCTGTACAACATATCAATATACAGTGATTTGGATGAAGAACATGTGGAACATATTATGTGGGTTATACAATGTCTGTTTGAAGCTGGGTTGTATTTGAAACTGAAAACATGCAAATTTTATAAGAAACCTAGTATTCAGTACCTTGGTTTACTTATATCAACATGGGTGACTTCGGTGGATTCAGATAAGTTTGAAACAGTACCAGACTGCAGTTGGGAAAAAACAATAGAATCTCGAAGGCTGACTAATCTCTGTGAAGATTAACAGTTCATCAGATGTTGGAATTAATACCGACCAGTAATTGCTATGGACTCGGACAGGGCTGAACTACTTGGGAGATTGAGATAGCCGGATAAACCGTTTCTATGGAAATCTTAACAACAGTTGGCCTTTGAGACAACGATTACAATATTCATAATGGCCCCAACCCTGCGAGATTTTGACCATGAGATGGAGTTCGCAATAGACACAGATGTGTCCGATTATGATTGGGCAGTAGCGCTTTACCACCACAATAATAACAAACAACGACACATGTTGGCTTACTTCTTGAAGGAACATTGACCTGTGGAATGCAATTATGCTGCTTATGATGAGGCGCCGATAGCGATTATTAGTACACATGAGGAATGGAGACTGGAATGTAAGGGGGCTAGGTATCCCTTACAATTATTAACAGACCACAAGAACATTGAGAATTTCATGACAATGAAGCTATTAAACCAACGACAGGCATCATGGACTGAGGTTGAAAACTTGTACGATTAGCAGATCATTCATTGACTAGGGACAACGAATGGTAACGCAGATGCATTAACAAGCTGCCAGGAATACGTCCGTCGGAGGGGGAATAACTGACTTAGACATATTGAAAGGGTGGTTCGAAAGATGCAGAACATACTGGAACAATTGCATTTGTTGGCAGAAAGAATACCTGTACAGGGACCTTCTTCCGTATCTGATCTTTTGAACAGAGTAGTTCACAGAGAGCCGTGACCAGGTACGACACTCCAAGTATTATGAACACATGGCGGTTTCAGGTACCTTACTGTGGTGCATTGTACAGAACACTGGGGTTGGGTTTTTTATCGTTGAAAGTGTTATGTTGGTGAGAACGATAATCCATAGTTCCAGATGATACAAGAGCAAAATGATACCCCACACACCGGACACCCTGTGAGGGCGAAAATGCTCAACCTGTTGGATTGACAGCATTACTTGAAGGATACGTGAAGACAGGTGGAACAGTATGTACGGAATTACCATGATTGCCAATGATCCAGAACCTTGAAACATTCAACTTTCAGCGTTCTCTGCTGTCTGACAGTACCAAAAACACCATGGGAAGACATGTCGATGGATTTCATAGCAGGCTATCAGAATTTGATTGGTTTGATCCAATCTGGGCGGAAGTTGGAAGACTTTTGAAAATATGATATTTTATCATCGTCATATAAGGGTTGATGCTGTTGGAATGGCTAAGCTATGTCTATAAGAAGTTGTACGCCTCCACGGATTACCAGCAACCATAGTTTCTGATTGGGAACCCCAGTCTGCTTAAACCTTTTGGGGACAGATATGTAGCCAGTTGAGAATTGATCAATAAAAAGTGATCACATTTTACTGACAGAGAGATGCCCCGATACACAGGATGAATGCGATTATGGACCAGTCTGTATGGGTAGTGTTAGCAACGGGTCCAAATTCCTGGGCCGGTTCCGGGTACGGTTCCACCCGAAACCGGACCGGGGCAAGGGGTCTTACCACACGAAAATCCCGGCCCATTGGAAATGGGCCGGTTTTCCACCAAAAACCCGGTATTTCAAGTTCACACGTTTGGCTCCAATTAAGTATTCGAGTTCTGATCGTATCATGACATGATCAGTACGTAAATTGTGCAGTTCTAGCTGCTCTTTCACCTCCCGCTGTCCGATTTGCGATCAGAGCAGTATTCGTTGAGTCGCTATCGAACACCCGCCAATTTCGGGCAATTTATCGCTTAATTTCACAGCGATTCGACGAATATTGGTCCTATCGCAAATCTGACGGCGGGAGGTGAAAGAGCAGCTAAAACTGCACAATCTACGTACTGATCATGTCATGATACGATCATATTTCAAATACTTAATTGGAGCGAAATTTGGAGGAATATGGAGGAACCGTGAAATGTACCTGCGGGCTGGGTACAACCCGGCCAAAAAACCGCGGGTTTATGTCCGGTCCGGGTAACAAACCCGCCAAGAGCACGCGGTTCGGGTTTCTGGCCGGGTAACGAACCGCACCGAACCAAACCGCGAGTCAAAACCCGGTCCGGTGGCGGGTTACCTGGACCCGTTGCTAACACTACGTATGGGTGTTGGTGAACCACCACCAAGATGTTCGGGTGCAGTGGTTTTCAATAACCGAATTGGTTGCAAATGATGGGACATCTGAATCAACATAGGGTACCCTAATCTTTGCTGTTCAAGGTCCGGATCCTGGGAGGTTGAGTTCAGGTACACTGACGAAAGAACAAGAATGTCGATGCCTCGAGGCCGAGGGGTTACGAACAGCAATTCAGCAGATGCATCAGGACCTCTGAGTGGAGACGAGACGAAGCCTGGCAGTTCACAAGCAAGGTGCACATCAACCTGGAATTACAGCACAGAATATTCAAGGTGGGTGCCGAGTATAGTTGGATGGCCGTAATACACGACCAACCCAATCAACCTGGAAGTTGGGTTGGAAATCATTGCGGCCTTTTAGTGTCCTCCTCAAAATATCACCCAATGATATTCAGTCAGAGTAACCTTTCTCAATACGAATTGGGTGAGTAAATTCTGTTTCCCATTTGCACACCGTAGATAGTGTTTCCAATGGCTCGTAATTGTTGGTTTGGTTCCAGGATTGGTTCGGAACCGACCTGGATCCGTTGCAATGGGTTGTACCCTATCTGAAACCGAACCACACCGAACCTGCAGTATTTCGGCAGGTTCCACATTTTCCCATACATAGAACTTCAGCTCCTATTAAGTATTGTAGTTCTAATCGTATCACACAATGATACATACGTAAAATATGTACTTTTAGATGCACTTTACCTGCTATTTTCCAATTTACAACTTGATCACTATTCGTAGAAGTGCTGTGAAAGAATGCCATGAATTGGACCATTGCCAAAGTGACTCAAAGAACATTGATTGGATCGCAACTTGAATAACGGGAGGTGAAAGAGCATTTAAAACTACATTTTTAACATATATATCTTATTGTGATACGATCAAAACTCAAATACTTAATTGGAGCCAATGATCTGAGTTAGCGAAAATGAGGCTCTGCTCTATAATAAACCTGGCCAATAAACCATCGGTTTCTATCTGGCCTGGGTAACAACCCCACCAAGACTGACCATATATGATTTTTGGGTGGGTTTGGAACCGAACTGAACCTGTTCTCCAGTGCTAACCGAGACCGTTGCCGGGGTACCCAGACCTGTTGCTAACACTCCCTATAGCGGACAATGCCCTGGTTGCACAGTGGATGACACCTAGTGTTAGCAAAGGGTCCAAATTCCCGGTTCGGTTCCGGGTCCAGTTCCAACCCGGAACCGGACCATTGCAATGGGTTTCCACCAAAAACCCGGCATTTCAAATCTACAATTTTGGGTCCAATTAAGTATCTGAGTTCTGATCGTATCATGACATGATCAGTACGTAGATTGTGTAGTTTTAGCCCCTCTTTCCCCTCCCGCTCTCAGATTGGCGATCCGACCAGTATTCGTTGATTCACTATCGAAAACCCGCACTTTCCAGCCGAAATATCACCTTATTTCACAGCGATTCAACGAATATTGGCCCAATCACAAATCTAACAGTGGGAGGTAAAAGAGGGGCTAAAACTGCACAATTTATGTACTGATCATGTCGCGATACGATCAGAACTCAGATACATAATTGGAGGCAATGTTGCAGGAACCGTAATATGGAACCGCGGTCCGGTTCCAACCCGTCCCCGAACCCGCTGGGTACCCCTGTTTTCCGGGTAACTACCCGAACTGGACCATCCGGTCCGGTTCCAAACCCGGACCACAGCCGGGTAACCTGGAACCATTGCTAACACTAATGACACCACCTCCAGTTCTAGAAGTGCATGGCTAGGAGGAGTACAGCCTAGTGTTAGCAGCAGGTCTGGGTAACCTGGCAGAAGTCTAGGATCAGACTTCAGAAACGAATTGATTTGGTACGAAACATGACCAAAAAATTACTACCCTGCATTGTGGCACGCCAATCCCAAACGTGTACTTCTCAACCCGAATGTTTTGCTGGGTTTTGCTAGACCTGTCTGTTCCAATCCCTGGTTCTGGTTTCCAGGTACTTCTATATATCTTTGCATTTAAATATCCTACTGCTAATTGCAAAATGATGTCTTTGGTACGTCATTGTCAATTTCTGATTTATTATCCATCTTTATGAACACATACAAGAGATACATGCTCCATGCCCCAACCGGAAAATCAGAGTCAATGGCACAACTGTTATTGTTGGTCTTGCATCTTGGGTAATCTGAGTTGTGATTTGATTCAGACGTTCATAAATGATCTATCGGCTGCATTTATAATCACACTGACTGCAACACGCTCCCTACCCCATATTGAAAATGAGCAGCAAGTTAGCATCAACAATGTTGGTCCTTGCATCATGGTTAATCTGCATGGCAAATGGTTACAGACAGTCATAAATGACATATTGGATGTCATTGTAGATGAGAAGAATACAACGTGCTCCCTGTCCGATTCTGAAAATGTTCGTCAATAGAACATCAATGATTTATGGTCTTGTAATTCAGGTAATTGATCAGAGAATTGATAATTGTAATATGTATTAAAAGTATTGGCCGCCTCAATGAGCAAAAATACCAGATGCAAGATTGCCACTATCACCTAAAAATGAGCATCAACAGAGTCTCAACAATTTTTGGTGATATATGTCAGATAATGAAAGAGTGACTTGGTTGTTGTGATACATAAGCACAGTACTGGCTGCCTTCATGGGACAAAGAGCAAGCAACATGCTTCTTGGCAGATCTTGAAATTAAGTATTAATGCTTCTTGGCTATGCGTCATGGTTAATCAATGCGCAATGTTGATGTTGATAGCAATATATGCAGTTTTGCATCAGCAAGAACTCTAGTTTCCGTCGGAAACACCCGGGTGTTCCGGACAGCTCTGACAGCTCTGACCGAACCTTGTACCCCCAGACGGAGTATTACACGCTACTCGTCACTCATGCGACCGCTCGCGCTGCATACGTACTCATTGACTTTGTGGTGACGTGTACGCACCATCAGAAAGACATGTGTGTTACACTCTTCGCAGGGGCTACAGTTATGCTGAAGCCATTTACACAACGCTTGGCGGTGTCAAATCATAGCTACTAATAGTTCAACGGATTTCAAAACTTATGCATGCAGTTTGTATTCTCATCTATGTTGTATATATACAGCTAGCGATCTACACACGGAATATCTGGACTGGCAGCATGTGGTGATTGTCAGCAATTCGAGGTGTGCCTGAAGATGACGACTACTATGTACTCCCAGTCGCTCAGTCCACCTCCGTTACCCCTGTATCTCTGTACACCAGCCGTCGCTAATTAACGAATTACTTGGAGGCCATGATCGAGCCAGTTTGAAGACGCACTTTGAGGCCGTGATCGAGCGAGTATGGAAATGCATTTGGAGACCGAGATTGAGTAAACTGAGAGATACACCAGGAGGCCGTGATCGAGCGAGTTTGGAGATGCAGTTTCAGTCCAGGATGGAGCGAACTTAGTGATGCACTCCGAGGCCGTGATCGAGCGAGTTTGGAGATGAACTTGGAGGCCGAGATCGAGGGAACTCAGAGATTCACTGGGAGGCAATGATCAAGCGACTTTGGACATGCACTTGGATGCCGTCATCGAGTGAACTCAGATATGCACTCCGAGCTGTGATCGAGTGAGTTTAGAGATTAACTTGCAGCAGGCTATGATCGAGGGAAATTAGAGGAGTACTTAGAGCTGGTCGATCTCGAGGTGGTCGATCTAGAGGCAGCCGATGGGAGGCGCGCCAGCTGCTGAGATTCCATTCAGCAGGTAGTTAACTCGAAACCGTGCGAATGGGATGTTATGAAATTGTGAGAATGATGGGACGACGGACAATCTTAGGTGTATACAGCACTCAGCATATGCTGCACTTGGTGTTAACCCATGATGATGGCATGGAGAGATAGAGAGGGATGACTTAACTTTGTGTTCTTGCAATGATGGTAGAGTTGTGGATGAGAATGAGAGAGATGGGGGATGAAAATGAGAACGATATGGAGTATACAAGCGGACCCGAGAAATCAGGGGTGTGACTTGGGTGAATGGGTTTAGAAGACCTCGTATCGGTGTTATTACCAACCGGTTCGGAACACGTATCTGCCGTATCGGGGATGGTGCATTGACTCGCACACATCAATTATCTTAAGTCCCAGTTTCTCATGATGATTTCCCTTATCTCCTCTGATCTCTCTCTTTCTTGTGCTCAACTCTACCATCACCTAAGAACAAGAAGTTAAGTCATCGCTCTCTATCTCTCCGTGCCATGATCATGACTTAACACCGAGTACAGCATACATCAAGTACAGTATCATCCCAGGATCGACAGTCTCCTGCGCCCAGCCAGTTTCCCGCTCCCAGCTAGAGTCTCAGCTGCCGTCACGCCTCCCTCCAAATCGACCGCTTCAAAGTACTCCTCCAATCTCGCTCGATCAGAGCCTGCAAGTGCATCTCCAACCTCACTCAATCATGGCTTCAAAGTGCATCTCCAAACTCGCTCCATCAGGGCCTCCCAGTGCATCTCCAAACTCGCTCTATCACGGCCTCCAAGTGCATCTCTGAGTTCACTTGATCTCGGCCTCCATGTGCATCTCTCAAATCGCGCGATGAGGGCCTTCAAGTACATCGTTAATGAGTGACGGTGGGTGTACGGAGATACAGGGGTTACAGAGGTGGACTGAGCGACAGAGAGTACATATTCGGGAGACCCCGGGGTAGATAAACCTCATCGTATTCTCATCTCATTTGGATCCACGCAATTGCGTGGATTCTCACGGCCGGGTAGTATCATATGTTCTCACTTTCTTTCTTGGCTCCTCGAGCTAGAACAGTTCTTTCTCACGAATTCCATTTGTGCTCTCACTGGCGGTCACCAGATGCTCTTCCGATCATGTTCGACTACCATCTGTTGCCAGATTGCCCGTATGTCTCTATATAGAGATACTTATATAATTCATGCCATATTATGAGGTAGCGAATCTTGTGACTGTAACAAAGATAAATATGATGGACGAAATGGCTTGTGCTTATGGTCACAGTTGGGCACAGCGCCACAGTGTTCGTTTACAATAGGACATCAGCAACAACTCTAGTTTGCGTCAGAAACACCCGGGGGTTCCGGACGGCTCTGACGGCTCTGAATGAACCTCGTACCCTCTGACAGAGAAATACACGCTACCCGTCGCCCAGGCGACGGGTTGCGTTCTATAGCATCAGCAAAATGTATTTTAGTCACTGGTCTGAGAGGATGTGGAGTGTAAACTTATATGCGTCAATTTCAGGAGTATCAGACCCTAGGAGGGTATTCCTGCCGGCCTTCAGAGTAACTGGGAGCGCCGGCGACAAGCCTGGGAGCGCCGACGACAAGCCTGGAAGCACCTGGGAGAGCCGGCGACATGTCTGCGAGCACCTCGAATCACAGTCATGTATTAAGTTTGTATTCTCATCTATGTATCTATGTATCTACGTATCTATATAGCTACCCATCTACACACGCTATATCTATATAGCTACCCATCTACACACTCTATATCTTGACTGGCTGCAGGCGGTGCTTGAGAGCAGTGCAAGGTGCGCCTGAAAATGACAATCGAGTGAACTCAGAGATATACTCTGGGGCCGTGATCGAGCGAGTTTAGAGATGCACTTGGAGGCCGTGATCGAGCGAGATTGGAGATGCACTTGGAGGCCGTGATCGAGCGAGATTAGACGAGTACTTGGAGACGGTCGATGGACGGCGCACCAGGTGATGACACTCTATTCATCAGTTAGTTAACTCGCAACCGTGGGAATGTGACATTGTGACTTTACCTTTGAGCTCTGATGGAGAGCTGGCTGATGGCGGTCGATCGTGTAGGGAGGTAGGCCGGTAGCTGAGACTACATTCAGGGGTCAACTCGTAATCACGAGAATGAAGGGAAGGCAAATAATCTTGGGTGAATGCTGTACTCGGTGGATGCTGTACTCGGTGTTTGCTGTACTCGGTGTCAACTCATGATCATGTCATGAAGAGATAAAGAGGGATGATCTAACTTTGTGTTCTGCGATGATGGTTGAGGTGTGGACGAGAAAGAGAGGGATGGGGGATGATAATGAGAATGATATGGAGGATACGAGTGGATATGACAAACCAGGGGTACGACTTGCCTCACTGGGTTGGGAAGACCTCGTATCGGCGTGATGACATGCCGGATCGGGACACGTACCTGCCGTATCGGGGATGGTCAATTGACTCGCACATGAAATTCTCTAAGTCCCTGTTTCTCATGATGATTTCCCCCATCTCCTCTGATCTCTCTCTTTCTTGTGCTCAACTCTACCATCTCCTAAGAACACGAAGTTAAGTCATCCCTTTCGATCTCTCCATGCAATGATCATAAGTATAACGGGCGGGGTCGGGCGCAGGTGATATGGATGTTGCAAGACTAAACTCGAAGTGCGTATCGAGAGACA
>Ga0307512_10000707_pt1 | contig 49603 bp, 40 predicted proteins | sample 14_EM_MG_FD_200267 | JGI IMG/M metagenome (GOLD analysis project Ga0307512, IMG submission 200267) | Populus trichocarpa ectomycorrhiza microbial communities from riparian zone in the Pacific Northwest, United States - 14_EM | ecosystem: Host-associated > Plants > Roots > Unclassified | place...
CGATGGGGGCAGGCGAGGCTGGTGGGGGCAGGCGAGGCCAATGGGGGCCGTAAGCCACCGGCCACATGCCCGAGCCCGCCAGCACCGAACACTAGGGAAGCCACCGGGCCAAATCCCTAGTCAACAGTTGTTAAGCCATATATATTTGGACTACAAGCAAATTGTACCTAGGTATTAGTTTTGGGTTCTCTCGCAGCTGCAGGACTTACAATGTGCTCTGATGGCTATGACAATGTTTTTGTGGTGCATATGTGATATATCCCCCTTGTATGGGAGTTGCTCGAATCGAGTTTCCTCGTTCTAGCCAGGAAGCACAACCAGCGATTGTATTTGCCTGGTCCATCTCCCCGAGTTCGTTGGCGTTTCCAGGATAACTGGAATGCCCAGAGTATACTGTAGAGGAAAACGAAATGGTGCTCTCCTGCCCAGAGTTTTCGTCGGTTGGCTAGTTTGGTCCTAAAACGACTGAGCTTGTGATGGAGGCAGATGCTGGTTTGCAGAACAACGCGACGGGAAAAATAACTATGGGGCGCATGAATTTGAGGTGGATGAAATGTTTTGTTGCTGAGGATAGATGCTCCAGGTCGATCCCTGTAGCTTGAGAATTTGTAACTAACTCTCTTCCTACGGAGCGTCATATCCTTTTTCCTCTGTTGGGTGGCTGGCGTGATGAGTGGTGGCGTCAAAACACCGCCGCTAGCACGGGCCCATCTTGGGAAAAAGTTTGCGCATTGGTTTAACTCGGTCGATGAAGACCTGTGAAATATCCTTGGAGGCCCAACCAGCCAGATGCCACTTTTGGCTTCTAATCCTCGGTTAGTCCTGTTAGGTACAATCGGGGATGAGATCTACTAACTCGTTAAAGTAAACTAAGATCAGCCGTAGATACCCTGAGGTCAAATCTTAGGATGTACCAGGCGATCCAATTGATCACCTTACACTTCATATCTAGATGTTGAGAAATTTCAGTAGAAGCCTTTATTAACAGTGAACGGAATCAGTACCAATAATAATTTCAGAACAAGCTGGACAGTATCGCCAAATAAGATTATTGCTAGTATTCCCCTGCACGCTTGGTTTGGGTGGTCCCGTTGTACTTCCTCTTCGGGATACAAGTTTTATGCATTTGATCAATCAGATTCCCCCGGACCACATCGATGTCTTATTCAACCAATCATACTCCTTAGGGCAATTGTAATAAATCCGCTCAAACCGAGTGTGTAGGGGATACAAAGAGTGAACTCACTCTGTGTTGCGCTTCCGATGAAAAGTATCATCATTTGTAGGTGTTTCAACAGCGGGCTTCATAATAATCATACCCTTCTTCCAGTTCTCAATCAACCGGCTTCGAGATTGATAGAATCTGGCGAAATGGGAGCTGTTGAGGGGTCGAATTGGTAGAATTAATGTTGAATTACAAAGTAGGGACCGAATGAAGATGAGTTTGTCGGGGTTTGGAAGGATCTCGTCGTCGAATCGGTAGGAAGTTGTGGTGAATTGTAAGGCTTCGGTGAGATAGCTGGGGTTGTTTTTTGTTTTGGGGTTGTTTTGGAGTTAAGAGATGGGAGAGGCAACCGAGATGGCGAAGGAGGAGGAGCATAAGCATGAGCAGGATGATGATGTAGAAAATAAAGAGGAAGGGTATGAGCATGTGGAGAGGGAGAAAGAAGGGTGGTGGTGAGGATGAGGGTAAAGATGGGGAGGAGACAAGGCGGAGCGGGACAAGCCGAGGTACAAACCAGTAGTTCCAAAGCCCATTGCTTCAACCAGACAAGTCTTTGACTTCTAACATCTGATGATGAAACTCCGCCTCTATCGACCTCTTACGACAGCAGGAGTCTTACACTCAAGCTCTATGCTTATCTTGCACCCAGACTCCAGTCAATTACCACTCAAGCCTACTCCTGGTCGCAAATTTCTCGTGGCTAACAAGCTCGTTCCTGGGAGAATGCCTGGGTGCGGGCTGCTTTTCGAGCGCAGCTCATACCTTGATTTCGTTGCTTTCAATACAGGTTACTTAGGCAGACCAGATACTCTGGATCCCCGTTGCACAGTATGCCATATCTGAGCTGGTGCCAATTCGCTTCTTACAAGAAACTCTTCCGATTATAATCTATAGCAAGAACACATCCGCAGCCATAAAGTGTACCTTCTCAATCGAATTCACTTATATCCTACCCGTTCATGCCTTTAGTCAACCCCATCCCACAATCACAATTGCAAAGGCCCGGCCATTTTCCCAAATAAGGTGCCTAACAAGTACAAAGTGAAATAACTTGAAGCTTAAGTGTTTTCAAGTCTATTGATAACTTTTGTGTGAAAATGGATGAGGATAGCGGGTTAGAAACAGATGTATGCTGATAGCTGATAGATTGAAATTCAGGATCTGACAAGGGAGAGAAACGATGTGCTCAAGCCTCCTTTGAAACCCTTGTGCTTTGCGAGAGACAAAATAATTACATTCCCGCCACCCTTTTTTACATTAAGCGGTCTAAATGCAATGGAGTATCTCGCAACAGCACTGGTATTTACTTAGAAGATTTATGAAGTAGAAATACAGAAGAGTGAAGACCGTAACACATAACTATCATACAACCACAGTACGGGAGCATTGTTCCTGGTCCATTCTCTTGAGTAATCGTGCAAATTCAAACCCTTTACTTTCTCGAGCTGCGTGAAGTCGAGATACAAGCTCAATCAATTAACTTAAATAATAAAAGCCAAATACTCGGGCAGGCATAACGTCATGCCTAGTATTCCTCCACTCAAAACACCACTACCATCCCGGATGGGATCGGTGCCGAGGTATCGTCAAGTTCATGCGAGAGCAGTAGAACCCACGATGATTCAGAAGTGAGCTGCGGAGACTTAGCATTGTAAGCCCTTGACCGAAGCCGTTTCCGAGAATGCCACCCACCATCTGTGGTATGCTCAAGCCAGGAGATATTCTTCTGGAACAAACCGTGTGGAGCTTTGGAAGCCTCCGGTATCTTGATAGCCGGAGGCTCTTGTTAAATATTTTCAGACATCCATTTTCCCAGAATCTTACTCCTGGAACTATTTTCCGTCTCTAGCTATCTCAGTCTTAGAACTTTCCCGTTATTGGCCAAATGCCGTGGATGGCAACCCAGGTGATGTCGGAATCAAGTCACGGCTCGGTGGCTTTGCAAGTCCCAGCTCCATGATACCTTATTGGTCCATGTCACTGGCACTTTATACACACGACTCAGTGGCGTAGTCTCAACAATTCCAGGCAATAGCTCTCAATATTAAGATAATGCACCCCATCTACAGTGTTCTCATTAGTTAGTGAAACAAAACACTGAGTTGGGAGCATACATTTGCTTCTGGCGATCGTTGGTGATAACCAAAACGGGGACTAGATCAAGGCGCAGCTTCTCAGCAGCCATGTCCCAACTACATTGTATCAGGACTGCCAGGTTTAAGCACAGGGCGCGATGGCGTAATTCCAACAAATATGTCGGAGCAAGAGCCTTCTGATATGTGGAAATAATGCAACCCATCTATAGTGTGTTCTCATCAGCCGATGTATCAATATTCTATGCTGGGAGCATACCTCCGTAGAGGTAGTTGCTTTGCAGCACCATTTCTAAACTCCTCTCGAAGCTGGAAGAGAAGACAGCTGAAACACGAACGCAACGGAGGTGGAAATCCAAACATCAAAGACTTTGCAGCTCTTACTGAATCACTAACTCTACTTATGTTAGGGACGCTCCTTCATTGTTTGGTGGAGTTAGGGAGATGGGATGCCTCAGTATCCACCTCCATAGCCTGAGGAGGAGAGCGGAGGCAACTGAGATTTCGACTTTGCAGTGCGTGTTCAATCATGTAGACTATTGTCTGGCGTCCCATATGGGGAGGAAGCCCATGCATCCTCCTACGTTACCAAGGCCAAATTCCGGGGCCATAGAAAGGCCCTCGTCATTGGCCATCTATGACCGGAAAGGAAAGAAGAAATTTTCCCCTCTAAAAGAACATAGTCTAATAACCAGCACGCTCGCAAAGATTCTTTCTGTTAGCAAACGCAAATAGAAATCAAATCGAAATGCAGGTACATACCTAAATTCTCGTCTTTGGGTTCTTTTCGTTGATAAAGAAATGGGTCTCCTATTCGAAGATTGCATAACATTCTTCCACGATACCCAGTGTACTAAAGCTCCCAAGGCTGTTGTGCAGCGATGATTGCTATTGCAGCGGGTGCGACTGCAATGGTATGGGATCGATCCCTTCCGGTCTTATCGCCTTTCTAAGACACCCCGGGGCCACGCCACTACGGAGATAGTAAGCTTAGAACACTCCATGTGTGTTGACCAAAGTTCCATCAGGATGAATGTTGCCTGAAGCATCTTTGCGGATGCATCGTGTCATCACACACCACACGACTATTGCAACATTGTTTGCCTTTTGCTAGACGCCGGCGGGATCACCCTGTTATGACGAGGGTGATCCTAGAAGGCCTGGAAAACTCCATACGTGTTGACTAAGCTGAAAGTTGCCCGCAGCGGGATTTGCAGATACACTGCGACACCGCGCGAATGGGTCTGGATGTCACCAGCAGCATATTTGCGGATACACCGCGTCATACCACACGACTATTAATCGCAATGTGTGTACTTCACCGCTGGTAAACTAGAGAGATAGGACGGTCAATCTTTCATCTCTTAAGAATATAAAATAATCAAGGATGTGGATAGATAGAATACAGTATCGTTTCTAGACTTCTCACACAGTACCTGTGGCTACGATCCATCAATGCACCAACACGCGGTCGCGTCAGAAAGTGTCTGGATAGCAATCTTCTCGATAGCCCCGGAAAAGTGTTTTATCGTGTTAAATTTCCAAGATATCTGCATATTGGACCGATTGTCGGAGCTTTAAGTGATGATCATATGGCGAAGTTGCCGAAAATTGATTGGAACCGATTGTCGGCTTTGAAATGTGTGTAGAGTTAGTGTGTTGAGAGCAGAGGGAGCTTGACAGCATTTACGAATGTTCTGGCCCACATTTGGTTTCGGAACTTACCGAAGCCCTTCTAGGTCATGGATTTTAAGGTTTACAGCAACCGGTCACTTTTTACTTCTTGAGATCCTACCTCTACTTTAGTTGTCGCAACTGCTATTTCGCCCCAATCTTCTTCTCCCAATCTTGCTCCCCGCTACCCCCCAGCCCCTCCCAGTCTATTAGTACCACTCCCACTGACGAGGTCTCTTTACAATGCTTCCTCACAGCACTCCGTTCGAGACTCAAGATTCTACTTTCTCAATTCTTGCAGTGTCGAAACCGTCGTAACGGAGCCCGAACCAGTACAGCTTCTGGAGCTAGTCCACTGAGTAATTTTAACGGTACGGATATTTCCTCGAAAATCACCTAAACGATTTGGTGAAACAATAACGTGTTCGGACGTTCTGTTTCGCTTCTTTGAAGCTGGTAGGGAAGGCGTTCCCCACCAGCATACCGGAGGAAATCCGACATGACATACTCCGCCTGCTACTTTTAAACTTTGAAATCATCTTCTTAGGTGTTCCAGAGATAGATCAAATAGATCAATGGGATATTTAGGACGGATTGAAACAATTATACGTTCTTCAATGCTACGCCTCGCCTACACGCGTAAGTAGCCCAAAAACCTTAACTCGTATGCTTACGGTAGCTAACTGCAGTTAGCATCTCAATTATCAAACATTTAGCACCGGAAATCTGCTACCATCAGCTCAAATCAAACGCAGCAAACATATCCCACGATAGAAAACACACAATCTTCCTGGAACCTATGATGTGCCTTTTGCCCGTCGAATTATATAATCTTTTGGGGGTAGTTTGTGCCTTTCCACTTGCCTCGGACCCTTACTAACAGCATCGTAGAATTGAGATTAAACTTTCTTTTATCGTTTTAATTCCAAAACTCCAAAAAAAAACCAACATCCCAGCTAGCTCCTCAGGGCTCTACAATTAAATATTACTTCCTACCGATTTGTCGACGAGATTCTGAACCTCGAAACTCTGTCCAACTTTCCTCACTACCTCAACGAGTTCGGGTATTTACCCGACTGCATACTTTACCACTGCACAACAAGTGAATCCGGGTGTTTCGATGCTCGAACACGCTCAGTCAACGAATACCTCTAAAACGAGCAAAAAACGGAGCGACAGCTGTGGGAGCCGAAGAACACGGGAGCTGCAAAACGGCTACCGTGAGGACCCCTAATCCCTGTCTCAAAGCGGGAAGCCAGCCGAGTGCAAAATACTATGCATTTGAGTATCAGGTACACGAACCGCACTCATTTCCGGACGGATTATGGCTTACTTGGCCGGTGCTGACGGATCGAGCAAATAGCGGGTGTACGGTTGGGGTGTCACCCCTTCTAGCCCTCTTCCTTCTGCGATGATAGGAAGAGAGTGGGCTGTTCTGTTGAATACACCACGAAAGTAGCATGTGGACTGCGACCCTCAGGCAGGAGATGGACGGTTGTCAGGGACAGACTGGTTTCATTCCTTGATGTCCTCGATGCAAGGCTTAGTAAGTTCTCCTCATGGGTACATCCTCACCAATTACTAACTCTAGTAGTTCTCCCTGAAACCTCAGTGGGAAGCGTTGATGAGGCTGCCGACTTTCTGACTGCTCAATTAGAAGAGGTTATGCAGACCGTGCACGGAAGAAAGTTGATACTGCTGGTGGTGGCCATGTTGTTTTCAATGGTGGACCCCAAAAACCAACTGCACCGACACCTACGTGCGAGAAAACTCAAATTGTAGCCATTTCTGGTCCGACCCCGATGGTGATCATTATTTGGCTGATTTTCACCGGCCGCTATCACCTTTTCCTTCAAATGCAGCCAGGTTGAAGTGGCTATCAGACGTGTCACGTCTAGTTGATCATGTCAATCCAAGGTAGCTTTAGACCTTTAGTCAATTCAGTCCTTGAGAGAATACATAACAAGGTCTCCGATCTTGAGAGAACGCACAACGACAAGGTCACAGACTTAGAGAGAGCATACAAAAACAAAATCTCTGAACTGGAAGCCGATTCCTCTCATCTCAAGACAACTCAATCATTCACCTTCACTTAGCTCTAGCCATCGGACGTCTGACTCACCACCTAAAGCATTATATATCGTGGACGAACATTCGACGTGGCTGAGGGGAAGTCTGGGAGATCTGGGCCACCCGTCTGTCTGTCGGCCGGCCTGAGCATGATCACCGCTGCAGCTTTGGCAGACATTAAGGAGGAAAACGACAATAGAGGGTTTCTCTTTCCTGTTCTAGGTTGGTTTCTGACAGCGAGCGCATGTTGTCTTGTTTACTTGAACGGACATTGGGAGGAATGCGAAAAGAGAGTGGTATATCTGTGAGTCCCTCTGTTACTTTGGGACGGTTTTCTGATACCGGGCGCATGTCTTTTCACTCTGTATACTAGCAACACTCTTTTTTGCTTTGGATAGTGGATTAACTTCTTGATTGACTGATCTCTCTCGAGGGCATAAGGCCCGTATATGTACAAGCCCCCATATGCGTACGCGTATGCACTATCTGACATAAGACGCATCCCCCTAATCCTGATGTAAGCCATGTATGTATATTCTCATATAAGCCACTATCTTCATATAAGCCTTTATTCCCATATAAGCCATTGCATCGGAGCCTTTGACAGAGGCTGAGACTCACGGCCCAGGTACACATGCAACACTCTTATTTGGGGTTGTTGCTCTAGCCGATATAGGTAGCAGACTCTCGTAGTAAACGAAGTGATATACTTCCAAGAGAGGGCAGATATAAAGGAAGAAAACATAAGAGAATGTCCAACCGGAAGGCTCTCGGGGAGGAATATGTGATGAAATTTCGGGATAGAGATGTAAGAGTATATGCTAGATTCCTCTAGGTAGCTCTAATACCAAATCATCTACCAGCACTGCAAACCGTAGATACCCATAACTAGTAGTGCAGTTGTCGCGTAGCGTTCATCATCATTTTCTACACCTCCGAGTGACAAAATTGAATACGATTCATAAGCGATGACTCACATTACAATTTACTCAAATTGTTGCATGTGTACCTGCATCGTGAGCCTCAGGTCCGTTTGATATGCAGTTGGTGTATGAAGATATGCCTCAGGAGAGCGGCTCGTATCAGTACAGAGCGGCTCATATCAGTGCAAACGGATGAGCAAACGGAGATAGATATGGAGACGAATATGGCTGTGAATATGGGAGACAAGTCTGTATATATACGGCCTTCTGGCCTCGAGAACATCAGTCAATCAATCAAGTCAAAGAAGCATCTAAAGTAACACAAATCGAATGACCCTTGATTTCCGACCACAGCGGTGGAATATTATCGAACCAGAAACAGCTTGAATCCTGACTATGTACAGTCATTTATGAATGGAACAAGATATATGGAGAAGATAAAGATGAGCTTCATGGATTTAATAGAGTAAAAACGTGCGAGATACAGGCTTATATGGGAAGATACGACGAAGCTGGATACAAAAGCATTGTCATAGATACTACCTGTACCTGGCTACAAGAGTACGAACAAACTTTCCCATCACCCCTCTACGCAAATAGCCTCCCTACTCCCAAAGTGGAACTCCTCCCTCCTCCGTATCGTCGTCGTCGTCGTCATTGTAACTTGACCACTCCTGCATGTACGTCTTATGCGTACCCATTGCTGCAAATCGGACTTGTTTGCGCAGACCCTGAAGCGCGGAACGTGGGATTCCACGATTGGAAATGGTTCTGAAGACGATTTCCTCTTCGATTGTAGTTGAGGTTTCCTTAGGCTCTTCAAGATAGACTATGGTATCGCTTCTTTCCTTCTCTTTCTGGAGGGCAATGTTTGTCTTCTCCTTCAGGTGTTGATCAGAAACTGAGATCCCTCCGCCTTCCTCGTTGTTGGTATTGGGGTTGTTGCCTTGAGCCTGTGATTCGACATGAGAGCTAGAGCCATCCTCTCCAACAGTACTTGAACTTTCCTCTGACTCTTGCGCCCCATCAGTCTGGACTGCGGCATCTACCATGGCGTTCTTTCTTTCCATCTCTTTGTAGGACGCATTGTTCATCTCTTCATCCGGGCGTTGATCAGCTCCCGAGACGCCTCCTGAGTCCTTGCCGTTAGGCTCGAGGTTGCTGTCTTTCGCTTGGGCTTTGTCATGAGGAGGACCATCGACACGGGAAGGATCATCAACGCGAGGAGAATTATTGCCGTGAGCAGGATCGTCAACCTGAGTAGTATCATCGGCTGACACTGTATTATCTTGCATCATGTTGTCTCTTAGTTTTCCTGCTGTCAACACGCCGCGTTTAGAAGTTCGAACTGTCGGATTTACCTCGAAAAAGATTGTAGAAAGGCGTTCTATTTCTAGTCTGAAACCCGGCGTGTGGGTGTCAAGAGCTTATGTTGAAGCGGTTAAAACGAGGCAAGCACTGTAGTGGAGGCGCTGGCCCCCGAGTGTAATAGGTTGTGAAGCGCTGCGATAGCAGCGTTTGATGCTATAAACGTAGAAGGTTACTCGGACCTGAAGTGAGCGTAAAGTTGCAGGAAACGAAGGTAAAAAGGTTCAAAGAATGAACTATGAGCGATGAGGGAGAGAGTGATGAGATGATAAACACTGAGGCGAAAGAAATCTAGCCAAAGACCAAAATATGCAAGAGAGGATAGAAGCACAAAGGATAGAATGAGAGAGGGTTCTGGGAGCGAACTGTACCACACTTGTAGGAATTTCCTAAAGGCGTTAGTTCCTCATCCATATTTTGAGCTACCCCACCAAAACTTCAGCTTTCCCCAGACCTCCTTTCTTCATCTCAATGAACATCCTCCAGGTGCATGTGAGATAACTTTTTTGATTCATTTAGTCTGAAAGCGCTGATGGGTTGCAGGTCGCCATATTACTTACTCCATGCGCCGACGCGGCAGTTATTTACCTTTAAGAAGACCCAAGGACTGAGGAAATTGGTTCAAGTCGATCGGAAAGACACAACGTTCGGTCTTCACTCTTACGACCCCTCGAACATTTTCACCATCCTGTCCCTTGGATTCATTGGGACTCAGTCATCTCGCACAATCTCCATCTTTCGCCCTCCTACCCTCCTTATCATTGTCTCGAGGCTGAATAACGAGCTCGTTACATGGATCTTTGGCCATCAAGGAAATGATCGACAAGAAGGAAAACTCGTAAGCCCGTCTCTACGATCAGGAGAAGAAACACCTATGTCCAGCACGATTGGACATTGGCGCACAGCTGGTAAGCACTAGCGGCAGCAACTAATACAATGAACGGTCTTCATTATATCGTCTCGGAGTCAACAGCACAACTTACGCTACGGACATGGGATACGGAACCATTATCCCTTCCGGTGCATGCTTCGAAGGCTGCACTTGGCTCCACCACATGTCAGGCTCAGTCTCCTCTACCGCCTTACAATGGAAGAAACAGAAAAAAATTGGTTATTGGCAACCTCAGGGGGTAACTCTTGATGCTACCTATCATCATGTGAGTTTATTTTGCTACTTATAAGCCAATGAGAGTGCATACTCTCACAAGTGCTATGTGACATGGACAAACTAACATCAATGAATCTAAGTAGACAATTAAATGATTCTAGTGCATATCCTCCCCGCAAACTCGATGGTCTCGGCTCCCACTTCTGATCCCAGAGTGTTTGGAGAGGCCTATAGCGTCGGCAGGTTTAATCTTTGGGACTGTGGGATTGTTGCTACCATGGAAGAATGGCCTCAGGACCTAATCTGGTGGCAAGGGATGGGGAGAAGAAGTAGGAATACGATCTCGAGGAGAATTTTTAGTACTTTGTGGCCGTGGGCCACCCAGATTTTATTTGATCAGGAAGTAAACAGGGACTGAGTACGCAGCAAAGACCTGAGCGGGTACATTTTCGTAAGTGTTATTTATGATACCAAAATTCTCATACTAATATCTGTGAAGCTAAGAATCTCAAAAGCCAGTTCAACTATTACCGAATACATCTCGATAAGGTGCAAACTACTGTTATTTGTACCAAAATACAGCCGGCTTGATATGGAGCAATAAAATCCTACCAAAACAGGGTCGAGGGGAAACATTGTCGGTGACTGAGGCGAACAGGGTACTTATCCAGTCGCAATCAAAGCCATTCGTCGGTGCCAACTATCCTCATTTTTCATCGTCATACTAACCTCACCAGTTTCGGCACCACTACCACCACCGCCGTCATATCCACTCCACCACTCACTTTCCTCATAGCTGGGGTTGTGCTGCAGTTCTGGCCCTCCAAACTCCGCACTACTTCAACAGTCTGTCTCTCTTCCACTTCCCAAAGCGAACTTCAAACACCCAAAACATTGATGTAGCTTTCAGCACTCCATCACAGATATTTCGCAGCCTCTCCGCATTGGCTTCCCCTCTTGAACCCAGCACCATCATGGATAGCCATCGAGATTTCAACTAGTCCTAGCCATGGTGATGTCGTAGATGGGGACGGAGTTGCCGCTGCTGCCATCAAGGCCAAGAAAGAGCTTAAGGGGATGTCAAGGAAAGAACAGGGGCGGATGAGGGAGGATCGGTAGTGTTTTTTTAGTGAGGTTTTTTTTATCGGAATAGCGACCTGTCCATGAAGGGAACACCTTCTATTGCTCACCGATTCAACAGTTGTTCTCTGCCGACGTTAGTGTTCGGCGCGAGGCCAGATTTCATAAGAGTCCGAGATATCTCCTCTCATAATCACCATGGCAGCCATGCACCATACATTGATTTTCGGAATCCATCACATCAAGTGCCAACGTTCGAACATTGTACATGACACCTCCGCCGCAACTCGCCTTTTTACACCTGGTCCAATATTCCAACGGAAGCTTTGAAAGGCCGGGACTCAATTGATATTGGTGGGCTTGGTGGTTGAATAACTCTAAGCAAAGGTTAGGAGAGCTCCGCTAGATCAGATACGGAATAGGCTGTCCTTGGCATGAGTCGACCCCGGTCGATTTCCAAAATACCGGGGGTGTTCGGATACTTTGGGTCCCGGATTCTTAGCTCCGGTGGCTTCCCCGTGTTCTAGGCTTCCAATCGGCGGGGAATCTGATTTGGAGACCCAATCTGCCGAATGCAATGACTTCAAGAGATACCTTTCGAAACTTGTTCATAATTCATAGCTCTGCGATAGCTGGCTTTCTATACATGTTTAGATAAACTTACGGTACGAAGGGTTGGCACTCAATTTGATATCGCTCTATGACATGGGTATGGATGGACCTTTCAGTGGTATAACGAGGCATAGAACATCATTGGCCAAAATCATATTTCTCAACAGAACCGCCCGGCCCAAAAAGCGAGACTCAATTGGATGTCGACATCTGATTCAGCACGAAAGGAAATTCTTCAAGTTTTATGACATTTAGGGAAACTGCAAGGAGCAAAAGCTTTGTGATGGCTCTACTGTACACTATGCTAACTATGAAGAATGCAATAGAAGTTATTACGCCACTTAGTTTAAGGCTTACTTAGAAAGCTTCTAGATACTTTCAGTGCCTAAACCGTGATAGTGGGACCCAAACCGCCTTCGGAACCGGGGAGACCCGGGTATTGGACCTCTAGTAGATATCGACGTAGGCTTGTGCCGAGGAAGGTCTTACCCAAAATATTATCTCTCTAGCCATAAAAACGGACCCTTTCGACGTTCAGGCCTACTTCACTCACTCGCAATGTTTACAACTACAGATCCCACGCGGCCGTTAAATCTGATGCGTCCTTCACATTCAGTCCTAGCTTCACTCTTGCCGCAATATTCACCATCACAGATCCCATCCGCAAAGCCAGAGACATGTTGTTGTCTGCTCAGAGCTAATAAGGTGACAACATTACCTTGCAAGCTTAAGCTTTGCAAGAAGGAAAATCGCAAGACAGCAGTTTCATTTCACCTTCAACCCTTCGATCTGGAAAGAGTAGTTTATCAAGCTGAAACCCACCAAGAACAAAACACGTCTATCAATCCCTTTTCACCCGCAATCTATTCCTGTGAATACCGATACCTGGATATAATGCCGGAAGGCATATAGTTGCTCGCACTGTATCAGATATATTTTCACTTTCCTGGGTCTTTTGGTATTCGTGTCTACTTAAATTGAAGCAGTGAAGCATTACTCTCGTTCCCAGACATCATCGCGTCGCTCGCAAAGCGATGAAATATAGGCACACGAGACTTAAAAAGCAAACTATCTCTAGTATCCCGATTTAATATCTTGAATTGGATTTTGGCTTCGTCTTTAGTTTCCAATAAGCTGCACAAGCTGAAGTATGTATACTCAGGACACCTTTGGAATGGTTACAGCTGCTAATCTGACCAATAACGGCAATGCAGATAATATTTATACGACCGCCATGATCATTGTGTGCACACAAGGCGTCGTTTAAGACCTACACATCATTAGCCTTTAGTTTATTCCGGTGGTTAGACGTGTCAGAGTAGATCATGGCATGATGCTCCATTGAGACCGAGTCAAGAGTTTTTGAGTCGAGTGATTTGCATTATCCTAGTGCAATCAATCGTGTAGCGATGTTCACGTATTTTGCACTTAAGTCGACGGGGCGACCCACGTGTTTGATAGCTCAGAATTAAGAACCTTCTAGTCTCGGCCCGACTGCAAGTATTGGTCGGGTTCAAGAATCTTGTAGGAGTGGTTTCAGAACCAAATATCATCGGCAACTTTACCGAATGATGAGGCCGGGAGACCTCAAATTTCGGTTACGTAGTAATCCACACTAGCGTGGATCATAATCGCCGGAGGTGAACGCCCTTGGTGCTGGAAAGCTTGGCTGTAATATGGGTAAGAATTCGGCAGTCACAACCAGCCCGAAGTGGGTTAGGTACTTTACAACTTCTACAGCCGGTGATAATTGTCTCGGGTTCCGAAAGACCGAAACAGCACAGACGACCGGAAATCCTATTCTCGTAGAAAGTTTTATCGCCATGTAAATTATGGATACAGAGGGGGCCCGGGTGATGAAGCCAGGATAGTTACCGCCGCCGTCTTACCGATTTCCAGGGAGGCCAGGGGATGTGTTAGGCATCCAGCTGTGTATCAAGTATATTTGCTTTGTATCACCCAACAGTATTATACCAATGGTAACTCACGTTTCAGTTTTGCGTGGTTTTTAATTCTATTTAAGGCTTTATATCTCGTCATTCTCCGCTGTCAACTCGATCCGCGATCGGGTTTGATCGATTCACGATTGGTAATTTTAAATCCTTATTTGCGCACTCCGTCAAATTTCCGGCACTGCCACATCGAATCGTACATGTCCATTCTATCCTTTATTTAAGTTTGACCAGACCACCAGCTATGAACGGAGCACTAGATTCTACCTCCAGATCTCGCAGCTATTCGGTTCCTAGAAATTCGACTTTAGCAACACGTATGGCGCTAATGAATAAGCTCTCGAATTCAACGAGCTATAGAGTCCGCCGAAATACTCGTAGAAGAGATGAAGAGAGGTCACGGGCCGAATCAATAGCAGGAGGGGAACGGAATCCACCCGGCACTGCCACTGATGACGCCAAAACGTCAGTATACCCGCTACTGATATGATTCCTTTGTATTTTATCTAACATTATGTAGACTTCTTGCTGCCGCCGTCACTGACATCAGAGACACCGATCAGGCTGCCTGGCGCTCATTCAAGGCCGATATGGAAGCCATTCCGCTTAAGGCAGAGAAGGTGGAGCTTTGGACGACGGTAAGAGCCCGGGTTGGAAGAAGACCTATGGTAAGTGGCAACTCTGTGTTATAGCTATAAGCTTAGGCGAGCTTATTTATTGTGGAGACTAGTAGGAAGCCGGTCGAAGGGCAGGAAAACGGACAGCCATGTACCACGAACGAGATGATGTTTGACTACAAATCAATGTTTGAGGGAATTGGGGAGTAATTGTTGTTATAAATTACAGCAGTACGACCCCGGAACTACCAGCGCCAAAGCGTTGTTAGTGCAGACCCTCAGAAATCGACACTGAACTCATGGTGGATAACTGTTGCCTTGTTTTATCAACGAGAAAATGGGATGGATGAATTTGGAGACCGTTAGATGCTTTCCTGGCAGGCCAGGTGGCAAATACTTCCAAGTGCAGATCGATTTACGATATAGACTCTAGACCTTCCATATAGTTTGTTCTGGTTGCCTCTTTCCTCTACAACGACTGTAATGATTTGGATATTTCAAGCGATAATCGGGCTTGGTGTTATTTGGGATTATGGGGAACTAAATTGGATTGTCAAGCGACTTACTTAGCTTAGGCGCTGTTATATTGGGGCGGTGTTTTTGCATTGGATATTTGTATTTTTGGTTGTCTGCTTGTGTGTTTGTTTATAGATATCATATTCACAATTGGAATGGTATTTTTGACTCAGAGAATTTCGTTGGAGGATGTTATGGATGTGGGCAGGGGCTGTGTACTCTCCAAGTAGATCAACAGATGCTTATGGGCGTTCGAAGAGGAGGCAAACTGGAACCCGGGAATGGTAATCAGAGGAGAGGATTCAATGTGTGCACATTATTATCAAAACAGAAATTGCTTCGCACCCCATTGCATCGATTTAGAAGCAATACCACGACATCGCACCCGGTCGCAGAGTTGCGGCAAACTCAGCGGCGCCAATTTTCAACGCTATAATGCGATTTCAAACAATTTTCGGCTCAGCTGTATGTGCGCAGGTACACCAGTGTCTGTGTCAGATAAAAGAGCATAATCCATTGTAGGGATGAGAGATCGCCCCCTCCCCCCGGACGTTTATATGTGAGGCTCGGTTAATATATTACGACCCGCTCGCCCTTCAATAACTGCGCAGTCGGCGTTGCCCGACATATTTATATGAAACAAAGCCGGATTTTTTTTCTTTTGACGTCCCCCATTCACATTTGTCACCGCAACCACACCAGGGAAGGTATGTGTGTCCTTCTTGTCTCGTTCGTACTAGTTATAAAAACTAGATGACTACGGTTTAGCGCCATCCAAGTGATAGATCCACGGCTAAGGTAGAATATGGAAGATATCAAAAATGTGAAGCGGTAAGATTCTACTTCATGCGGAGCTTAACTAAGTAGGACAGAGAATGGGTATCAGAACCCCCTCGTGCGCGCTGCAACTGAAGACTGAGATACAGTGTTCCAACTAAATTTAAAATTAACCCAGGTATCAAGATAGACTTCTACGTGAGAAAATTCGGGAAGTCAAAGCAACGACTCCTTTGTATTTTTGTACATATTTGGGCTCCAATGGAGCCAGATGTGATATGACGAATGAGGCGTATCGGCAAACTTATAAGGTGCGGCTCTGCGAGCTGGTAAGGCTGTAACACAGAGCCAGTGCAGTGACGGGTTGTTGTCGCTCATCTAGGCATCAATGCAAGGCTTAATCAAGTTATGACAGCCCATCTGCCAATGCATGCGTTTGGACAAGACAAAAGTGTCTGGAATATATTCGTAATACCTACCATGCATCACAGGTTCTCACTAGCTGCCACTCAGGTCACACGAGCTTTCGGGATCCACATCAGGGTTGGACGATCGTCAAAATCACCCATCCGTCGGGAACCGCTCATGGCCTGTGCAAAAGTTGCTGGAGAAGCAAGTTGCTTTGACGCGCGGCGTTGATTGCAACGCTTACCGCAGGGAGATTGCACTGCATATGCAAAGAGGCAGTCGACGTTGTGTGTTGTTCGGTACCACACATCGGTTGATATCACGAAGTACCGGTTACCGTACAATCGGGACGTCTGACAACATTTATTACTTTTGATGCGTAGCACATGTGGGTAGCGTGGAGACTAGATTCCTCCTCACATTTGCCAGGTTCTACAGGAGATCCTTCTGGCTTCAGGTTTCAGGATGAATAGAAATATTTGTTGACTTCGGGTATGCAAGCTCCACGTGCTATGAAAGTAGTGGTAGCTCTATCGATTCCTACGATGCATATTCTAGATATTGAGATCAATTGAAAATATATTACTGGGGCCTTGTCGGAGATGCTCTCGTATACCAGACGTTCTTTGTTTCTCTTCGTGTTTTTCGTCTCATCGCAAGCTCGCTCGGTGAAAAGGTCTGGGCACGAAAGCAGTCGGAGATACAGTCTATACTTTCTAGATTTGGTCGACCCTGGCCGTGGAAATTAGTGTTTGTTCTTTGACAATGGTCGCGATCTTTCCAGAATTCAAAACTTATAATTACTCAAAAGCTGTCCTACCTATAACCACGAAAAAAATCCGAAGCTTACTTTAGCTGGTTAGTCTTTCTGCAGAACCTCAAAGCTTATAAGCTTATTCCAGTCCCACTTGGATCGTATTCTCACTCATTGCGATATATAATTCAAAAATCCCTATTGTCATATCGACTCCACTACAGAATGCATCTTTCAGTGCGGTGGTATACAGTTCATAATATATAACTCAAGCAACTAAGGCTAGCTAGGCAAGCATAATTAATCATGAGATGGCGACTGCTACTCCAAAGTTTCCATCATTTTCCCCGAAAGTGTGAAAAAAGATAGTTCAGAAGACCAACAAAACCACCACCGCTGCTATAGCTAATTCTTTAACCTATATCACCCTGTTTTCCCGTATCTGTTTCCTTCACACCTTCGCATAATCCCCTGGCTCCGCTCTTCCTGAAAGTACTAAGTCCGACAATTCACGCTGACCTTGCTTCTCATTCCCATCGTTGTGTAGTGGGTTCGCTTAGAATATCATCCATCTAGTATACTACAGCTCGCGGCTCAGATTCATAGTAACAGGTTAGGAGCGCCCTACGATCGGCGCTTCCTCAGAACGAGCCGGTTGAATTGGTTCGAATCCTACTTACATTGGTCGGGATTCTGAGTAGTTCCTTCTATTCTGCCAAATCTCGATGAATATGTCTGCCGGGCCGATGAATATTTTAGCTTCGTAGTCGACTCTAAAGTACTTCGTTTTACCTCGACTCCACCACTTATCTTTCGAAAGTTCTACATAGCTTTCTATATCCTTTTAGCTAAACTCGACAAAGATTTTACAGACAACCTCCACACCATCTACGAAAGTCATGTTAGAATAAGGTAAGTTTCAAAATATAAATTTATAAAGCCTACCTGCCTAGCGGTCAGGTGGAGTTGCCAAATCAGTCTTCACGACTTCGTCGTACCATTTGAGCTCTGTGACTGGCTTATCTCGTTCGAAGTACCGGAAGAAAGTGTGCAAAATGGGCTCGCTGCTAGATATTGGACGTCCTTTCGCCAATGTTAGTAGTGATAATGAAAGCGCCAACTAGCTCCACATCGAGCAGATAGTATTATCCACGTACCTTCCTCACTACCCAATCCATCTGTCTATCGATGTAGTATTTGCCATCGAATTCACTCTTTTTGACAGGTTGCCCTTTATGCTTTTGCTTGTTGTATTCTTTTCTACAGACGATCCCATAATTGGCTCTGCAACACTGTGTCAGAAGGAATGGTTGACGGTGCTCGTATGTTTGAATCCTGTCCATCACAAGTCCCTTCGCCACTGCTAGCTGGCTGTCTATTTGTTAGCGTCATGCAAAGAGGTTATGCAACTAAGAGCGTACGGGTCATCCGATTTAAGTATGCGCAGATTTCGAATCGATGGATATCGACTGCAGTTACTTTCCTGCCATGTTTTCAGGCGCTGGTAAAGATATTCGTTGGTCACAAGCCTCCGGACAGAATTAGGTATGCCTTCAATAGATGCTAGAGACTCTTGAAGTAAATCACGAAAGGAGAGCATGGTAATTACTATCTTCCTATATTTATCCTTCCCAATGAGCTGTGCGACTTGATCTTTTAATAGATCAACGATCAGATCAATCTGTCTGTCGAATATAAGTCTCATATCTTCGCTGTATCACGTTTAACAATTGTTATTGCACAACACATGGGGTTCCATACTGGCGTAGGTCAAGTTTGAATCCTCGATACTTGAAAGAGATGAACTCCATATATTTCGGTTCCCCAAAGTTGCACTTGTAGACCTGGAACTTTCGATTGTCGCTCATTTTTATTGCCACCCGCCCAAATTCGCATCTACTTGCAACGCCTTCGCAATTACGGTCGGAGCACAATCTTTTATGAGCATATTCTTGAAAAGTGGTGTTGATATCGGTAGAACCAACAGGTATACCTAAGAAAGGTACAATCAGATATAGTCCCGAGAATTACTATTCACATGCACTAACCCTTGACAGGAAGAAGCTCCTTGAGAGCCAGCTTCTTGTCGCTAGCCTCGGTTACTCGAAGAATAGAGATATCCTACAGCATTTAATAAGAGTCTCGCGCGATCAAAAGAAACGATGGAGCACACCGATGTACCTCCTCCGCAATCACAAACGATGAAACAGATGTATTTGCCTGCTTTGTCTGAGGTTCAGGCTAAGTTTTGAAAGTGTAGACCGCAGCTGCAGAGGCTTCGGTCAATCCGATGATGACGGTATAACTCTTTCCTCCATCACCAAATTCCGCGTCTTTGATAAGATGTTTGATATCGTTGATCATTGTATGGTTCTCTCATGTCGTAGGAACACTGAAGACAAACTCTATCTTTGTAGAAGCTCATTTATTTGGTGCTAAGAGCGTAACGTTTTCGAAATATTTACTAATTCCTCGTAGACAAAGTGTAGAAAATCTGTAATCCATCTTTTCACATCCTCATGAGTACTTGGAAAGACTCAAGAAAAGAAGAGAGCAGGAGGGGCGATTAATTGTGAATATTTGTGGAAGAGAAGAGAGAGCAAGAGGTAGAGATAAGCTTTAGACTAAATCTGGGTTTAAATTGGGGGCTCCGGTTCTGGATTGTGTAACACTACACTACGCTAGTGCCTAGTGGCGTCGTGTTGTCCGAAACTACAAACCCACACTGATGGATTCAATGTTGAGTACTTGGTAAAAGTAATATGGTTGGCAGCTCGTACGAGGTCATCAAAAAGCACCGTGGGGCATTCTCCGGAGATTTTCAAAACGAGGGACTAATGTGCCACAATTCGTCACTCGGTCCACCCATACCACACAAAGTACCGACTATAAGGCTATCTATTCACCTAAATACCTTTAAAACACAGCTACAGAGGTGACTGTTGCCTTACTCAATCACTTTCGTCCGATTGCGTTAGCCTTGGCATGGACCGCATCTCGCAGGGCTGCTAGGTTGGTAACGGGTACCTGCATTAGCTCCCGCTTGTCTTGGCGCAGTATCTAAGCGAGCGTCATCTCACATCTTTTGACATAACCCCTACTCTCATCTACTCCCGCCCACTCCCTTCTTTACTCTTTCTAGAGCTATTCTTGATGGCTTTTTCTTGCAAACGTCATCCACTTGCTCGGGGTATCATCTCCGACAATCCTCCCCATCCTCCTCCTTTTTGCTTCTCCGCCTCCACATGTCCAAAGGATATGTAAGTAGTAGACCCCTACCACTGTTAGAGAGGTACTAATAAGCTTGGTAGGGACCCGGTTGAACGTCTCTGGATCATTATAAATCTTATGGACAGTGGCGTAAAAAAGTAGATGAAATGAAACGAGTATACTCTCCTGGTTAGAGGAGTGCCATCCATGGGTTACTTCCACTCCCTCCGACACGGACTAGAGCACCTGTCGCAAAGCCGCAAGTTTTTAAAGACGGAGTAAGCGGCCTTTCCCTGGCTATGCGAACAGAATGGGTAGGAATCTTCGCAAACTTAAGATTCCACCATGCGGGATGAGTGCACCATCTGTTTGGATGGGGTATGTTTACCCTCCCCGATGATATCTCTCTTCTTAATTATATATATACTGACTTCGACTGCAGGTGCCGACTATGGTAATTCTGCATTGCAAACACTTAGCCGTATATAAAGGCTGCGTGGATATCGCTGTAGGGAACTGTCCGACCTGTGGGAAGGCTGTAGGGAGTATGGTAAGTTCGCGTTCATTGATAACGTGCAATAGATATGTTTATGGATGGAAAGATGAAAAGTTTTTCGAGTTTCGGATTAGGAAGGGGTTTGTAGCGTATAGGTGGACTGATTTCCAGGAGTAACATGGCGAGTTGGCTGGAAGTAAGCGGCGCAGAGATGCTACTTTATTATTTTATTATACACCGGAATAGAAATATGACTTCACGATCTCCAACGTATAACAATAGAGTTCACAAATCTACCTACTAGTCTCAGACACTTCTCATTCGACTACAACGATCGTGAGCGTCGCATGCAACGCACGTTTGCCCTGGATGAACTAGGGTGTACTAAAATTTCGGGTGCCATACTCGCCGGCGCAAAAAGGGTTCAGAAATATGTGACCTGTGCGTAGTATGGTTGTTTCGGGGGTAGATCTGGAGTCGGTAGCATAGGGTATGTACCAGGCGCAAGACTCTCCTCCCAAACTCTCCTCTACTCTCTATCTCAGGGGAACCACCACAGGTATACTACAAGCTTGGTGACGCTATCTTCCCGCTCCAACAGCATCGCTTGTATTCGGATGTCCGCAACTGCCCGTGCGGGAAAAATATGGAAAATTCAAGGCTGTTCGTTTAGTTAGAGCTCGTATGGGAATCCTTTATTTCTGTTAATCCATTACGATGAATTTGATCAATCTTTCTCCGCTATCGCGCTTCTTGTTATGTTAGCAACTGACAAATCTCGAACAACACCAACCAATCCTGTACTACTTTTCACCGCGTTCAGGCGCTGGCGCATTCCAGACACTACCTTCTTTCTGGCATCCTCACCTTGTCTATTTGTATCATCAGTCTCAACGACAGAACTGGCGGCGTGACACGAATATAGGGCCGAATATGAGCCGAAAGATATTCTCCTTGATGATCCCTGTTTCTAGATCCCATTTTTCGGTAATGATCGAATAGCGTCTGGAACATTGAGCTGACCTCAAAATACTGGTATCTCGAGATAGCTATGCGTGGCAGTATCAGTTGTGCAACCAGAAGAAGAATAGAAACCTTCCAAAGGCTATGAGGTCGGATTATGCACTTTATAGGCCCGTGATCGGGAAAAGCTTGTAGGATGGTATGAACACGCTCGCCTTGAAATCCCTACGGTAAGTTACCTCGAAGTACTTTTGGATTACAACTAACGCTGTAAAGTGACCCCGGCTGAGGTTAAGCCTCCATGCGCCGAGAGCATATATGAGTGTATCAACCTGAGATCACAAATCTACTCCCTGGCACTTGTGTACACTTCGCGTTGACTGGAACGTTCGAGAGCGTTAGGGGTAGAGCTTATTTGGCCTCGGAAGAGTTAGGATGCACTAATACCTCTGACATCTTCCTCGCTGACACCAAATGATCTGGATATGTATGACTTGCGAGAACTACGATTGTTTTCGATGGCTAGATCTGACATCGGTTGAGCACCGGGTTTGAACCAAATTAGACCTCCGTGCAAGATTCTCCTCTCAAACCCTTCTCTGTTCCCAGCCTCAGGAAACACCAGGTTCTACTTATTTCTATGCTTACAGTTACGATTATGTTGTGGTTTGTTTGTAATCATATTGCACTTGGCCGCGAGCGGCCATGGCATAAGTACGTAACGAGAAATGTTCCCGTCATGTCCCCGAGAAGAACCCCATAGTTCAGGTGTAAGGTGCAGGGAAAGGTACCTGGAAGTTACCCAGTCCCTTTACTTACGAGTACCTGATCGTACTCTCCTATGAATAAACAGTATCGTACATCACTTAGACCTCTCATTAAGTTATAGCATCCCCACCCACTATCGCTATGCAACGAAGGGAGCTACAGGTGTCTTCACTTCGGCACCTGGCCATTATGTTGTTATGGTGCAGTTGCCTTTGCCTTGATATGCGCCAAGCGCATTGAAGGCTACGTCGCCTTGTCTCAGGTTACCCACACTCACCGGGTAGTCACTCGGATTCTCAATGTGTTCAATGAATTCCCGGACCCGTAGGGACTATCCATCCCACTATCCATCCTAGAATTTCTGCCGCTGTGAAGCGCGCATGAATTTCCATGACTGAGTTTAAAATGTATGAGAATTTTGCATACATCAAAAAGACCTGTACAAGAAATAGTTATTAGAAGCTGTCTAGGCGGGCAAGTGCTGTGTACACATTCAATTGCCAAAGACACAGCATCAATCTCGCCCTTTTCCAGTTGAGTTTACGATAAGCTGGTCATCACACAGCGATTGCGCATCTTAAGAGAGTATCTGTTCATTATTATTCTCACCCTCCGGAGTTAAAGTCGGGCAGCATGGCAGCGCCCAAGTTTGAATAATTGAAATAGAACACATGTGGGATCCGGTGCACATGTGAGAGACCGTTGATGGCAAGTCCATAGGTTAAGCTCTCGAGTTCATCTTTGTATCATAACTATGCCATCATGACTGCTGGTGGTACTATTCCTCATGAGCGGATTGGGTCTGTATGATGTAAATATGCACATTTATCATGGACGGTACAGCAATAGAGCGCAACGGAATAAGAAGTAACTTTTACTTACTAGTCTCAAAGACATCCCACAGAATACTCGGCCTCTATTTACGTATTTGATTCACTTTCACAGTTATTCACAGCTGATGGCCGCGTTTCACCGCGGCAATAAGTCTTGGATGGATAGTGGGATGGATAGTCCCTACGGGTCCCGATGAATTCCTTTGATAAGCACCACTGATTTTTTCATACGTTATTGCTAGTCAACAAAATAACTTCAAAAACCTCGAAAGACAGTCGAACCTCGCTAAAATTTCCAGCACAAGGGCCTGTATATAGACAACGTACTGACCAATACCTAACAAAAACGACAGCCATATACGCACACTCTTCATATGCTTGGTTCCCATAAACATGCCTCCGGTACGTGGGCTCAAAAAGTAACAGCACGGGATGGTACTGTCGGATGCACCACCTCTTGCGGTGCGGTATGAGTCGGTGTCGACGCTGATGCTTGCTGCGAAGGGAGCGCTTGCAATTGTACAGTTTGTGGGATCGGTGTAGTACGTAACGCTTGGAATATAGCTGCAACGAACGAGTGGATCAATATATTCAAAGCAGCCAGGTGCTGATGCTGGGTGCTGATGGCCGGCGGTGCGGAGGACGTCGCAGCGTAGGGTGGCTCGTACACGGATTGGTCTGGATTCGTGGGGGGCTGAGCTCTATTCTATCATCAATGTTAAAGTTCCATGTAAACAAAATGGCAACAAAAGGAACAATATGAAGGGAGGCGCAGCATACTGTCCGTCGCTTCCAGAATTCCCAGCTCCCGAACAATGCAGTGAGGAGGACTCCGATGGCTGCTATCGAAAGCCCGGATATGTCGCCGCGGTTAAGACCGTCATCAGATCTTGGATGAAGGTTGTTGTTCGAGAAAGGTGAAAATGGAGCCATATTGTGAAGATTTCTGGCGGAATTCTTGTTGTCTTAAAGAGGCGCAGGGTGGTAGCTGCTGATTGTGACTCCCAGCGAATATTAAGCACGATCTCATACGCCGTCTATTTGTACGCACTGCAAGGTAGGGACGAGCAGAGTGGAGTGAAGAGAGAGTAAGTGATGCCGGAGGGGGGATCTTGCACAAAATATATAAAGCCGTCGCTGCATGCCTCGCTGTAATGCGATGCCGCATGTCTTGGCAAATCAGGATCGGCAAATAACGGCGATATGGACGACATTCCTTATTGGCCGGGACCATGCTAAGCCTATGGAAGGTGGGGGGGATAAGGTAAGGAAAACTGAAACTTGTGGGGGTAACTTATAAATTTCGGACGCAGTGTTAGACTTTTTTCCCCCATACAACGAGAAATGCTAAGATCATCATTCACTTCACAGCAAGTATTTTTCTGAGAAAACTTCATAAAAGCCATTTTGGGTGGCCTATTATCAGCCCCTTCTCTTTCAGAATCTCTCTTAATTGTTGTGGTGGAGGTGTAAAATTTCCGCATTTTATAAAGCACGCCCAACTTTTGGTATCTCCCTAGTACAGAACGTTGTTCAACCATATCAGCATAATTATGCTCTCGATTTAAGCGTCTAGAGTCTAAGGGCACATGATTGTCGAGTTTACCTTTGTATATACCAAAGAAACTCATATGCAGTTTAAATAATGCAGCGAGTGAACCCACGGCGGTAAGTAAATACAGTAATGAGCTGAAGCCCTAACCCTTGACAAATATAGCCGCCCCACAGGCGACCCCGACCGGTCTATGAATTGCTTAAGCTCAAGGTTGCCCGTCCGCAGTGTGGACCTGAACAACAAGAGAACATCTCACAAGGCCTATGAAATCGGATTCTCTATAAAGCCTGCAGAAATACCGTCGCATATTCATAACCGAAAGCTGGTTGTTGTTTAATCATAGTATATTGACTCTATCTAGAGTATGACAATTCCCGCTGGCCCCTCTCCCTTCGTATGACCTGGCTAGGTGAGGTAGATCCCCATCCTCTACCCTTATCCCTACGAAAACTGGTTCGGGTCGTACATGCATAAGGGTGGGATTCTGTATTGAAGGTGGGCTTTCTGTTGTGCTGAATCTCTCTTGACCGAACTGAACTTGACTTCCCTAAGTCTAAATAACACGTACACAAGAACTAAAGTGCATGTGGCTCCGCCGCGCTAACCTACGTGATAACCGCACTCAAACCAGTCCCACACTTTCAACCTGTTAAGTCTCCTTGTGAGCATCTCTAGCTGTAAGTGATTCTGGCATGCTGTAAGAGATGGTCTCGAATGGCAGGAGTTGATTATTTGTGAACCTAGACAACATGAGAAGTTTTCCAAAGGCAAATGGCCCCGGTCCAGCATCAGCGTCGGTGAATACAGTCGACAAAAGATCAGTTAGGGGCTCTACACGCTTGTATGTAAGATCCGGCAGTGGAAGTGGGCTTTCAATCTATGGTTAATTGCCTTGTGAGTATCTTGCGGTCCAGAACTAACGTTATAAGGAACCTAGAGAGCTGTTGGGGTTAAGCTTCGTTAAGATTAGTGCGGTGCTCATTCAACCATAGAGATCAAAATTTTCTCCACCTTACTACCCCAGTATGAGAGAGGGTTGTAAGAATGACACGGAGGTTATTTCGTAGCTACGCCCGCACGGAGATAATTTTCGTGGAGCGCAAACAACTGTATCTCACCCAGAACCATCACGTGATGTGACCCACTTCACAAGTAGCTTTCGCCATTTGGCGGTTCGAAACCCCGGATCTTGTATTTAGTGCTTGAGATCAGTCGGCAGTTCTTATCATTAATTATGCATACGCTTCAACTCTGCATACACTAATCAACATAACTTTACCAAAAACTACGAACATAAGTCGCACCCCTGAAAGCGACAACAAAGCGCAATGGCTGAGATAGCTAAATGATTAATCTTTTACCTGTGGCCAACAGAACAACGTACAACCGACGCCTACTCCCTTTTTGACTAATGTCTAACAGATCAACGATAAAAATATACTTCCTCCGATGCTGCAATGGAGTTTCCATGACAAAAGAAAAGATAATGTGGGATCAGAGAGTTGCGACGCGAGATGGTAGCTCCGGTGTCTGCGGCCTCTCTAGCCGTGGAGCTGCCGGTGCCAGTGCCAGTGCCACCGGCGTTTGAACCGGAGAGAGCATTCGTAACTGTATTGCTTGGGGTATTGATGTCTCCATCAGACCACGCTGTTCTACGAATGCTAACATGTGGGGCACTGGCAGGAGTTGATAATAGGAATTAGCGGCCGTCGTCGTGGAAGCCGTCGGCGCGGGGTACGCCAGCGAGAAAGACGCTGGCGCCGGCGCAGGAGCGGTCGGTACGGACGATAGTTCGTTATCGGGCTGGTTTGCAGCGGTCTGAGCTCTGTTCTAAACCCGATGTTAGAGTCTTCCGGAAAAGGCGGGTGGAAAAATATGGCAGAGATTCATACTTTCCGGCGCCGGCGTTGCCAGTATTCCCAGCCCCCAAATGCGCTGAATGCAGTGACGAGAACTCCAATTGCTGCCACAGAAAGCCCGGATATGTTCCCACGGTTAAGACCGTCGTCAGACCTTGGGTAAAGGTTGTTGTTCGAGAAAGGTGTAACTGGTGCCATGTTGTTGGCGGTTGCTGGCGGTATGCCTGCTAACAAAGTGGTAGTAAAATAAGGAAGATCAGTTTATTTGCACACACTTAAGGTTGAGACGAGACTAACAGAAGCAGGTTGGGAGTGATGAACTGCGGGGGAGGGTATTTAAAGAGTTGACCGGAGCTTGGGTCTTGGATGCCGTCCTGTCCAAGTTCTGGAGCATTGCAGCGATCCATCCTTGAAAATGGCGTTGAGTGCCAATGAGTGGGTTGATGCGGGTACTAAAGCGAGCATATGTGTGGCATTTGAATTATGCGGAACATAGCGCCATAAGTGTTGTGTAACATAGCCTATCAGTGTCTTCGGCATTTAAGTTTTGTGTAACATAGCCTATCAGTCAGTGAGTGGGCATTCAAGTTTTGTGTAACATAGCCCCCATCAGTGAGCTCGAGCATTCGATCGTATTTGGAAAAAATGAGATGTAAAACTACGTGATTGCTATGATCAGAGAGGGTTAGGTTTACATTTCCATTTGCTAGTGAGGAAGGTGGAACCGAGCATCAGATTGCTCTTCCAAGATTTCGCATTATTGTTCATATCTAGGGCTCGCAGAGTTTTCCGCTGTGAATTAAACCTGAGGGTCAAGGCACATAAGGTGATAACCTTTTGTTCTGTTTGCGGATAGCATTTGTTCGATAATGCACCGCAGCTCAAGAGCCAATCGCTCAAAAGTCATTGGTTATAACGTGACAGACGTGCTTACCTGGCAGGGGAGCCCATCAAGTTGGAGAAGGAATGTTGCCGAGTATTATCTTCAACTCGGGTTGCAGTGCATCACAACATTCACATCTCGCATTCGACTTCACTCAGGTCATTCTCGGATTTCCATAATCCATTAGTTACTACTCAATTCTACAAATATTAACCAAAAATTTCGCATAAAAACCCTGGAAACACATTTCTCGAAATCACGATAGTTGAAATAACTGTGATATGGCCCGAAGGGGATATAATGTCATTGACCAATACCGAATAGAGCCACGACTGACACCCTGCTTATTCCGCTGTTACTGTGTACTGTAGCGAGCACGAAGGTTCGGACAGCCTCCAGACCGCGACGACGATCTTGTCTTGACGGCGCTCCTGTGACACATTCTTCTCTAACTCTGGCATCAAATTTGGAGGAGTTTTCAACTAGGTAGCTGACGAGAACTGATAGCTAATGAAAGTATGCCGGGAGGGTGAGGATAATTGGGAGGTTAATAATGATGTTGATGTGCCGCTAGAGCTGGTATGATGACGAACTCGATGCACTTGGCCACACCGCCACTCCACAGTCGCAGTTTAGACCATTTACACCAGTGGTGACCGCAGCCGTATCTCGTGGTTGTCTGCTGGAAGGGTTTAGACGGAGTGCCAGAATTGGGAAACGGGGTGCACTCTCCTATCAGGAGGCAGACAACTTTGAGAATGAGGTCGAGGCCGAGGCTGATTCGGAGTAGATAGAGAAAGTACTGGCACCGCTAGAGTGTTACGTGACAGTTTAACACTGCACAATGGACACTCTCGTTGTGACTGTGATGAAATACATGTTTTTACCTACCATACTGACGCCTGTGATGCGTGACGTCCTAACCTTCGTACTCGCTACAGTACATGCCATGATATACCAACGATATGAACTCAGAGAGTTGAAACGCGGGATGGTGGTCTGGCGGATGAGACAGTTCCGTCCGTGGGTGAACTGGCACTGATGTTGCCGCGAGCGACCGACCCGTGTGCATAACATCCCTGATCCCTATATGTACCTATTTAAGTACTTAGGTACATATGCAAGTACTTGCTACACTCTTTTTGTGGAATTGCTGAATTGATGTGGCCGTCTGCGATAAATCTTCGGATTCGACTACCGTATGTTCTCCCCTATCATATGGCGAACTCAGGTATAATACACGTTGAATCGCACCTCATTGCCCCGCAGAACGCTACGAAGACTGGTAGGTGAGGTCGTCCTGAAAATACATACCATTCAGTTCGAGCGTCCCAGACTTCCGAGAGCCAAACATATCCCGGGTAGGAAAAAGAAAGAAATAGCTCGGTTCAACTACAGGCCGCTGGGGATATGTCGTCGCTACGCTATGGGTATCAATAGCTCTGCATTATGTATCTGTGGGGAGTTCCTAAAGCAGTCAGTATGTCGGGCTCTGACAGGTGACGGTGTCTGCCACTGAGGCGCTTACTTGTACTCCGCTCTACGTCAATTCATCTTGCGGCTCAAACATATCGCACCTTGGCTACCGCATTTCCGATATGCATTTTCCTGTTTTTATAGTAATCTTCCTCATTCACATTACCAATGGCTCCCTTTCGTGCTTTATGGCTAACTGCAAGCGGATATGCCCTCAAATATTGACGTGCAGAATGATGTGTCTCATATCCAATTTGTATTTCTTACACTGATGCCCATGAGAGAGTGCTTACTTATTGTTTATTTGAATGGTGCTAAGCTATTGGCAGCCTCGGTTCTACGGACCTATTTGGTAGAATATAATACAATCTTAAGATGACTTCAAATAGAAGCATGAAATGCTCCTAAACGTGAGAATGCGCAACTCGGTAAATGCAGTTGTTGTTCATTCGTGCCCTGGGTATATATGTCGGTTCCGCACCTACGGTATTCTGGCTCTACTACTCTCCACCACATATCCTGGCATGGGGTGCTCTGGAGACTTACATACTTGTGAATCAGGAGGATCTATGAAGTTAGATATTAAGCTGACCCGGGAGATCAGTTGATATCTTTAGAATCCAACAAGTGGTTCCCGTTGGACAATGGTTAGGTTTGAGTCGAACTTTAATGGCCAAAAGATCCCGATTTTGAAACCGCCACTGCAAGCTAGCAATGACCGGTTTGCTAATCCATCTTAAGAGATCAGGGTTCATAGTTTCTGCAACCTCACATGGTCTATACTTGCTGTTGCTGTGACATCGAGGGTATTGTGTTATCGCAAGCTTAAGGCTCAACTCTAGGCACCTTTAGCAGCGACATTGTACCGAAGCCCCATCAAAATGATCCAATGTGTTCATAAACCGGAATGAAATGACGGCACTGGTGAGTGGGTCGGACTGGTGTGGATGAGCAATACCTAGTGTTCATTTTTCACTATTCCTCCATGCCAGCTGTGGCCAGTACCTATGTCCTGCAACCTTTTCTTAGATTCAAATGATAAGATGACCGAAAATTTCTAGTGTGGTCGATGGTTTGGATACCAAGGGGGCATGTACCAGAGAAACAAAATCAGCCTATAGACTACGAACACATCCGCTTGCAAACCGTCCCGAAAAAATGGACATAAATCACGGATGACCGAAGAGGTAGCAAAACTTATCTGCCGGTATGGTGTGAAGTATTCACAAGTAATATCTAAATTTGGGATCCGCTGATAGTCTCATCAATCATTACGCATACACACGGTGCAGCTCTACATAAGTTCACCAAAAACTCAAATAAACAAGTACATCCCCAAAGAATACTCCTAAGTAGAGAAAAACGACCAAGCAATATACCTACAGAGCGCAACACACCTTGGCTAAAAAATTATCGAGGAGATATCGACCTATTCCAAACACAATAAATGGGCACATATTCCTTGTCACTCTCAATCTCGTCTGCTTGAGCTAAAAGCAGTTATCGTGGGCTTAGGTTGTCACAACACCTTCTGGCATATGTGGAGTTCCTGTCGTGCGGGGTTCCTGTAGGCACGGCATTTGCGCGGCATCGGCACGGGTGATAATTCGGTCTCGGTGGAACCTGGGTTGCAGCGGCTTAAACTCTATTCTTCACCTAATATTAGAGCCTCCTAGCAATGATATAGGTAGATGGATCATACCCTCCAGCGTCGCCAGATTTCAAACCCCCGAATATACTGAATACAGTTGGGGAGAACACCGACAGCCACTATCGAATGATTAGATATGTCACCGTAGCTATGTCCGTCCTCGGATCTTGGATGATGTTGGAATTGAGATGGAAGGCTGTTTGAGAACGGTGCAAATAGAGTTATATAGGTGCACGCGCTGGTTGCTGGCCGGATGCTAGTACTCTCTTAGTGAGTAGGTACGGTGGCTAATGCTTTATATAATGGTGAGACCGTCGTCAGATCTTAGTTGAAGGCTCTGTTCGAGAAAGGCGTAAATGGGCCATATTGGTGACGGTTGCTCGCGGTATGCTTGCTGCCTTAAAGAGGAGTAGCGTAGTAGCAAAATTAACAGGCTGAGTGGAGTATGTAAGGAGAACCTGTTTACTCGCACGCACTGTAAGGTTTGGACACCGGGCGAGATAAGAAATCAGTCCAGAAGCAGAATAGAATGACAGAGGCGGGGATTCAAGAGTTAACTGGAGCTTGGTGGCTAAACACTGCCCCCGCAGGGATGATGGGAGAGCTAGGCGTCATACCTAACCTTTGCCTCCGCAAAACGGGTTTTATACCTAACCCTGCATGTTCGTATAGGAATCGCCATTGGTGACTCAAGACTGCGCCTGCAGGGTTGTGAGTGAGTTGAGACCCCACACCCGCAGAGAAAAGGGTTTCATACCTAACCCTGCATGCCCATATGTGAATTGGTCGTTATAATTCGCTATCCACCTGCAGGGATGAATAATTGAATAATGGGTGCCACTCGTCTGAGACAATGCAATTAGTGGCACCAGTATTAAGCGTGCATAAATGTTTTAAGCGGGTTTTGCGGCTCAAGTGGGGGGGAAAATATTGAAAGTGGGATGCGTAAGGAAAACCTGCGCTCGTACACCAGCATCTGCCTCAGTTTTAGGAGCTTGCCGGCCGACAAAAGCTCTGGGCATATGAGCATGGAAAACCCACTTTCCGGGCATATGAACCAATACTTTCCCGTGTAGTTTGTTGCCATATATGAGTGTAATCTGGTTGCTGAATACGTGGTGGAATGCCAAGCATCATGAGATTTATCGCCACCAAATCACCACCACCACCGCTATTCAAAGTTATAATGCTTCATATCTCTAGCACTCGTTCACTTGAAATCCATTGATAGTTCTCATTGACCATTACTTCCTAACTTTAATAACTTTTACCAAAACCTTGGACAAACAAACACCCCCAAAAACTCTCGCGAGCAGAAAACAACTGACAACTATACCTAATACGGACAGTAAAAGTGCAATGGTTGAAATGACCAAGGTTCTTTTCCAATATCCAACAAAACTTCCACACTGATGCCTCGTAGTTTTCCACATCCATCATCGGAAATGATGACATTGCTCAGAGCGTCGCAACACGGGATGGTGAACCTGGAGGATACGGTAGTTCCCTCCTCGAAGCAACCAGTGTTGACGCCGATGGCACTGGCAGTGGGTGGAGAATCTGTAACTGTACTGTTGGTGGCACCGATGACTCTGTAGGACCACGCAATACTGGGATACCAGCCGCACCATATGCATGGAAGGAAAAACTCGAGAGGAGTTGGAACTCCGTATTGATAGCTGATTGTGCAGAATGTGTGAGTAATTGAGGCGTCAGCCAGAGAGGCGTCGGTACGGTGGGCATCGGTGCAGTAGGCGTCTGTGTAGGGCTTGCTAGTACGGGAGGTGCAGGGCCTGTCGACACGGGGGGTTCTAGTAATGGAGGTAGTGCGGCGGGTATCGGTTCTTGGGGTATTTGTATGGACGACGAACCAACCTCGGATGGGCCTTGGTTTGGGAGAGGTTGAACTCTGTTCTATCACTCACGGTGTTAGAGTTTCGGGGATAACCTGGTAATAACGTGGAAGAAGAAATAGTGTTGGGGGGCGGGAGGTACGTACCTTTCGTCGTTGCCAGCATTTCCAGCTTCCAAATACGCTGATTGCAGTGAGGAGAACTCCAATGGCTGCTAGCAAAAGCCCAGATATGTCGCTGCTGTTATGGGCATCCTCGGATCTGGTGTGATGTTGGTGATATGGAGGGCTGTTCCAGAAAGACGTTATTGGGGCCATATTGGTACCGGTTGTTGGTGGAATACTGGTGCAATCTTAAAGAGGAGATGGCTTTGTTGATGATGGCCCACAAAGGACTGAGTACAATTTTCCGGAGACGTTGTTAGTGTTAGAGGTCAATTAGATGTGTCGATTGTTAGTACACACTATAAGTGGTGAGGAAAAACCAGAGAAGGATGGAATGGAGGACTGCGAGCAAGGCGGCAAGTTTAAGAATATTGGAGCGCCATTTCAACATACCACTGAATGCAACTCTAAGGTTTTCAAGATTACGGTTTCAACCTAGACTGCCACCACCTTACGAGAAAGTTTGCGCAAGGGTACTTCCGATGTGCAATCTCTCGCTGCATATATTATACCCTTAAGTGCCACTTGGAGTTCCACGATGTGGATCACGGTTGGCAGGACCGGGCCGCCTGGCCGTTAGTTGCGTCCACAACCAACAAAAGCCTTACGGATACTTAGAACTTCGGATATACAGTAATGATTCTAGCCAGTAACTTTTCCATTTCTACCTACCTGACCCTCTTCATAACTGGTGCCATTGGATTCCAAGCCTGCGCACCCACCTTGTATCCCGGTTGACCGACTGAACATCAGTTTGGACCTCGGCTGGATCAAATACAACGCTCTGCCCAACCTTGGATGACGCGGCGAGATCCAGAACCCCCCATCGTTATTGCGACTTGGTGGTTCAATGTGGGGAAATTTACAGCCTACTATGCATTTCTGGCTCGGCTGTTCTATCTTCTGTGCTCTCTTAAACGCCATTTTCTTGGAAAACTTGGGACTAGGGAAGACGACGCCCATCGCGTGGGTTGGCCCCGCAGGCATTTTCATCTCATCAGGTGTAGCTATGTTGCCAACGAATAGTTTTGGTACAGTAGTGGTATTCTAGATTGTAGGGCTGATTGGTTTGTCAATTTTCTGACTTGTCAGATTCTGAATCATCGTCCTATCACTCGCTCTTTCAGATCTTGAAGCTTGTGTACCACTTTCCTGAAGTGGATGATGGGCTGACATGCATCAGCGGGAATCCGAGCGTTCGGTGACAAAAGCAACTTTCGAACCAATGTTAGCGCGTCGCAAACACTTTTCTAAGGTTAGGTTTATCTTGGCCTGTTGAGTCGGCAGGTGTTCCAGTGTTCTAGGGAGTATCTATACAAGCCTGCAGTTAACTGATCTATACAGCTATTTGCTTTATTCATGAATGATGAACACAATATGGTTCGGATGCTTACTCTGGTAGTCTACTTGAATATGATCCAACACAAAGGAACTTAGAAAGCTAGCCTCGTAGATAGAAAGCGTGTAAGTTCAGCCTTTAGTGACTAGGGATAATCCGCGATCAGAGGCTGAGCGATATTAGTTGACAGCTAGCTTCATAAGGTTTTCGGTAGACACGCTCGATAGGCGCGGGTAGTACAATTGCAGTCTAGGAAGGTACCCGAGTCAGTTAACCTTTGTAAGAATGACATTTGGCATCTGGGGCTCAATTGTTTAATTGCTTTCCGCTGGGTGCTTTGCGGCTGGTAGACTTTAGAATGATGAGATAAAGCGCTAGAGCGGATTGGGCTAGCACGATCGGAGTTGATCACCAGCCGTATGAGTCAACTGTTTCAGGACTAAATAACCGGCGCCTTCAAGTTCCCATTATCTCCCCCAGTATATTAGTCACATATCAATATGGGTAACTCGCTATACATACGAACGAGTCCCTTCACCATAGCCTTAAAAGTCGTTTTCCTAATAGATAGGTGATGTTATGGAGTGGACGAGGTTATTAGTGGCCATGGGGACTCCGCGAGTGACGACTGATGACAGCCGCTCTCGTTTTTTTGATATAAAAAGTTGAGGCATTTTTAAGGGCATGGACACCATTTGATTGGTCTTTTGCTTAAAACATGTTGTTGTTGTAATCATACTGTATTCAAACTCGGGACATGTAAGTGTTACGATTTACTGATACGGAACCGGTCAGCCTGGAGGCCAAGTCAGAGTCTAGCGCGCAGAAGCAGAGATAGAAGATGGAAATAAACACAAGCACTGCAATTTGAACAACGAACAGAAAGAAAGGACGAACGCGGCAACAACACGATGTCGAATCCCTGAAGTGTCATTCTAGTTCCAGAGGTGTACTTATGGTGATATGGCATACTTCGCTGTGCGTGACACAACAACTGACAACTGCTGAAGTCAATACTATAGTACTCGCTGCTGTTCAAACACTTCACGGTATGCCCTTATGGCCTCTTTGCGGTGGGAGCATACCAACGAAAAAAACAACTACCTTCAGACTGTGAACAATTTCAATGTGGACAGGCCTGAAATGACACTCTGGACTTAAAATCACGAATGACCAAAGACGTTCCAAACTTGTCTGTTAGTACAGTACAAGGAATTCACAGGTAATAACCAAGCTTAGGAGCTGGTAGTTTCATTAGTCATAGCACACGACTACATAAGCTAAACCAAAAATCTCAAACAATAAGAGCACCTCCAGAATATTCCCAACAGCAGAAAACAGAAAGAATGCGCAAGAGCTAAAATACCTGAAAGATGGTATCTAGCAGAACAATACATACATATGAATGTACTTCCCAACCTCGGCCTTTTACTGTGATATCGGTGCTGATATCGTAGATTCAGATCGTTGCAACACGCGGTGATGCTTCCGGTAGATGTGATAGCTCCTGTTGTGAGGGAGTTACCTGTAGTGGACACAGTATTTGCAATGGTGTCGCTTGTGGTATCGATGCAACAGTCTCCGTCGAACCACGTAGTTCTGCGAACGCAAGTGTACCAAATGCGTGGAATGATACACCTGCAGCAGACAGGAGTCGATAATGTGTATTGATGGGAAAAGCTACGAGGGGCATCGGTATAAAAGGCATTGGTACGGGCGCCGGGTCGCTCCTGGGTGGGCCTTGGTTTGAGGCAGATTGAGCTTTGTTCTAGTGTCCTAATGTTAGTCTAGGGTTCCCTGGGTGTGACTTGGTGGCAATAGGGGTCAGACCATCCGCCGTTTCCAGCATTTCCAGCTTCCGAATACGCTGATTGCAGTAAGGAAGACTCCAATGGCCGCTATCGAAAGCCCAGATATGTCGCTACGGTTGAAGCTGCCGTCAGATCTTGGATGGTATTGGTGTGAAAGGCTGTTATTCGAGAGAGATGCAAACGGAGCCATGATAGTATTCCAGCGGAAAACTAATAGACTTATGTTGATTACGATTAGGCAAAGTACTATGTAATCCTCAAATATGCTGCGCTTTGCTGTACGTACTATATTGTAGAAAGGAGAAAGGAGGATAAACCAGCATAAGTCAAAGCTGGATGGAGAAAGTCTGAGTAAGCGACGTAAGTAGAGGATTTCAGCAATAAGTTGGTGCAGGTAGCGGATTATATAGTCTTTTAAGGTAGCCGCGCAGCTCCGCCAAGAAAAAATAAATACTGGCTGCGTCTATGCATCATGACGGGATCAGCGTTTGCCGTAAGTTTGGATGAACTGGTGGGCGTGGTGAAATGATGCATAATCTATTTTGGCAATCCTACTCTAGTAGACCACAACCATTCGAATCCCTAGACTGTATTTCTGGTACGACCCTCTGTGTAGAAATCCCAATCTGGGTTCGACCATTGGAACTCATTGTGTCCTCCACAGCTGGAGATCTAGTATTTATGTTCTGAATTGTATTGGGAATTATTCGGGTACTACTCCCTCGTGCGTAGGAACTGGGTGTGGTCCTAGGATAGATCGACAATAACCAGCACACTGTCATATAATTGCGGGTAATACCAAAGTGAACCAGATGACACTGTATTTGTATTCTCAAGCGACCAAAAAGTGTTCTGTCAGGGCCGACAAGCCCTACGCACCAGGGGATAAACTTAACAATGGAATGAGCTTTCGTCATGGCTTCATAGCTCGCATAAACTACTAGGGACTATAGTCAAAACCCTAGATCTTATGACAACGTTGCTTTCCTTCTTGTTGATTGGATAACTACTGCCACAAAGTGTCAACAACGCCTTAGGACTATCTCACGAAGCCCAAGATGTATCTACCGGCAAGATACATTTTCTTTAATTGCCTTTTAATTAACCAAACTGTAGCTAGCTGATTGAATTGACTCCGGATTGTGTTGATCGAGCTCAGGTTAAGATTCGCGCATCGCTCAATGAGCCTCTAAAAAAGCAAATAGTGGGAAAAGTCGAAGATCTGATCGAATGTAACCTGCTAAAAAGCAAAAAAGGGACTTGACACAAATATATTCAAATTTCGTTTTACGCTCTGATTTGCGTGAAATTTTTGTCAGGCTGAGAAATGCTAAAGCCTCACTACAAGGAAGAACCTCTAGTAAGTGTACGTCGGTCTGCCACACACTGACTAGCAAAAAGACAGACTTGTTGCAGAGTGGCCTTCCGGCTGTTTGGAACGGAGAAGTCTTTTGGGCCTATATAGGTAGATGAGGCTGATGGTGTTATCTAGTGGAGTTGGTGGTGATGGTGGTGGTGGTGTAATGGTGGTGGTGGTGTAATGGTGGTGGTGGTGGTGGTGGTGGTGGTGGTGGTGGTGGTGGTGGTGGTAACGGTCGCCGTGGTTGTGCTGGTGGTGGTGGTGGTAACGGTCGCCGTGGTTGTGCTGGTGGTGGTGGTGGTGCTAACGGTCGCCGTGGTGGTCTCGGAACAAGGGTTGTGCAACCGGGTTGTGCAACCGGGTATTGTAACATTATTCGCTAGCGCGCTGGAGCAGTGCCTCAAGCCTGATATGTATGTGCGCGAGGTACATGTATGCATAGATGGTTGAGAGGAACGGCCTATTGGTTGGCCTTGAGTCTGTTCCTGCAACACTTCGCGGATGAAGGAGAAATTCAATACATACTTCATAACCCTAAATCTCCATGCCCACTGTGCCCACTGTACCCAAGCACCATGTGAGTGGGGGCGGCAGCAATACGTAAACGGGCAGTTGGTACGGGATTTGAAAGTCAGAAGCTAGAGACGAACTGTAATTCGCATATAAACTGAGTACATTGAAGCTTTAATATAAAAAGCAAATAGTTTTGAGCATACGAGGGGCGCTTTGTCTGTAAATAAGACCCTATACAAACTGGTGTAAGCCGTAGTGGTGGTTTATGGAGCCCCCATACGCGAATTCTACAGATAGTGCACGAACCTTGATACTTGGTGTAGAATCTCTCAAGATGTGCGAACGCGACCACTAGTTATCACTTTTTTTGTTTAAATCATACTGCATTCACTCTATCTAGAGTATGGTAAAGCCTGTTTCCCCTCTCCTCCAGATAGCCGGCTAGGTGGAGAGATCCCCTTCCGCTACCTTCTTCCTCTTTAACAAATGAATGTAGATCTAGAATGAACGGTTAAACACAAAAGACACGTAAGAGAAAGACAAATGCCACTACTACTCTGCTTAGTGGAACGGGAACTTCCCCGCCTCCGTAACCGCGAGAAAGTTCATTGCCACTTGATCGCATATCTCCATGGATATCTGCACACGCCGACACCGTCCCGCTTTTCAGCCCGTAGCCCACCCCGTTAGTTATTACCCAATCCCTGGTACTCCTTATCCCCTACCGCCCGATTTTCTCTGGTTTGTTGCATTTCCTGTTTGAAATGTCGATCATATATTTAGCCAATCAACGGCCTAGAGATGCACAGCCTCATGTTGATCGACCAATGAGCTCACAGGGCTAAAAAATGCAATAAATCAGAGAAAGCCTAGGCATCACCAATGTCGATGACCACTCTACACCAAAGCGTCGCGACACCAGATGGCGGTCCCGGTGGTTGCAGCCCATGCTACAGTGAGGAAGCAGGCGCCAGTAATAGATAGAATATTTGTAGATGTGTTGCCCGCGCATTGGTGTCTCCGCCTGACTACGTAGATCTGGGAATGCGGCCGCACTAAAGGTATGGAATGACACGCTCAAAACAAGTAGGGTTCAATAGTGAGTATTGGTAGGAGACTGTAGTCATGGTTGGCGTCGGAATGGATGGATTATCCTCTGGTGGGCCATGGTTCAAAGGAGATCGAACTCTGGTCTGCCGCCATCGATGTTAGTCCAGAGTTGAAAATAACCTAGCCATAGCGCGCGGAAGGGGTGGTGTGATCCATACTTTGCTCCGTTGCCAGCATTTCCAGCCACGGAATGCGCTGACCGCAGCGAAGAGGACTTCTGGATATTTCGCCGCGGTTCAGACCGTCGTTATGATCGAATCTTGGATGTGTTGATGTGGGAGGCTGTTGTACGAGAAAGGTGTGAATGGAGCCATGGGGCTGTCGGAACCTCAAGGGCTAGACGGGATGATTGGTGCTGCAGATTTTGGAGACACTGTCAATGTTAGTGACCTATTCAATATGCCATTTATTTATACATACAACAAGATGCGGTGGCGGCTTCGCCGCCTTTTGGGGCAGGACCCGTCTCCAGCCCGCCCAGCCCAGAGCTACAACCTCTAGCCGGCTCATCTGCATGCTCCCAGGTGTGCTGGGCTCCAACCTGCTCCAAAAATTCAAATTTTGCAAGCCGCTTATGAGCAGCATGGCAAATTCAGGATCAGAAAATGTTTATATCCTCCTTGCTTTCCGTCACTCACAAGTCCGGTTCATAAGTCCGGTTTCCTGCAAATGCAAATTCACTTGCCAAGTGCGCCTCCCAAGTGTGCTGCTCAATTTCACTTCCAGGTCTCTGTTTTACGATATCGATAATAGCCATGGTGCGGCTGTACAAAAATGCACTGATAATGCTGTTTATCCACAACTGCTCACTCAATATTGGAGATATCGTAAATTTGAAACTTGGAGGTAAAAGATGGCATAGTTACTATGCACATTCTATGCACTATATAATCAGAAACGAAGTCGTACTGGCGATTTTGGATTTGAATTCAATTTGATTATACACAGATCAGCCACAGCAGATGGTACATACCACTAGTCAACCAATGAGAATGCTTCGAGCTGACAACCAGGTGTATAACTATCAGATAGGCTGACGAAAAAAGAGAAACCAGCGCAGAATGGAATGGTGCCAAGGTAGCCAAGTGGGGAACCCTATAACATGGGCTCGAGCGATATATGGAGGGCGAATTGATTTCCCAGACCCATAGCTAATTAACTAATATATGACCCGAGTTTTCCAGGCTCTCCACATGTTTACGTTTTCGGCTGCAGTTGATACGTAACATTAAAAAGAAACACAACAACTAATTAAGATTATTCTACCGCCTGGACATGGGGTAAATCAGATTGATTAGATAGTCAGATCCGCTGGAGTGATTGGTTTGAAAATAAAAATGCTTGAGAGCTGCGCCTTCTAATTCATTATTAAAGTTGTTTCCGATGCTAAGCTTTTTGAGGGAACCAATCAATATTGTTGAAGTTAGGCAGAATTTTCAGCCCTGCTTCCAACTTCTGTATCGGGCTGGGAGTTGATATTAGATGACTGATCATGAGCAATCAAAAGGCTATTGGAGATGGGAATTAGCCATCAGGGAGTCGACAGCAACGTAACGCTCATAGACAAATGTGGGACTCGGTGGGAGAGTTACAGGTAGCTGAATAATCCTGCTATGCAGCTCAATCTGCCAGGGTGGTAATGTAACCTTAGGTAAATTCCGTGATCCCACAAAAGACACTGCCTGTCACTTTTGACATAACGGCTTAGCGATAGGATACTCAGGGCAAAGTTGCAGTGCGATGGAAGCGCTCGGATCGTTTGGGTATTGGTGAGAGTAATTCATTGTAATCACGAAGAATAAGGTCATTTGCCTTTCAATATGCCTTTGTTCAACTTAAACGGGGCTTAAAAAGTGAAATTGGGAAACTGGAAACACAATATGAACTAAAGTTCATACCGAAAAACATCTACCTATGTCTAGGCTCAATAGTTTGAAGTGGTCAGCCGCAAAAATAGTGATAAGTAAAAAACATGAAAGAAAGCCAACAAGCAGAGACGCATTCCGGTGCTGCCTAGAGTATGATATTTGAAAGAGATCGATTGAACTGAAACGAGGAAAATAGAGACGAATGTGGTGGTGATGATGATCACGATGTAATGAAGCTCAACCCCCAAGAGGCCAAACAGCATCAAATTAAGGTGCTGCTCAGTAGATGATTGCCCAACTCGTTAAATCTTTTGAACCCCATATATAATAAGTGACGTGTATATATACCACACTCTGGGATTAATAGGCTTTGTTTTCTCCAACCTCAGTCGTTTTTTGCAGCGTCGTGGCGGTAGCATGGTCTCAAATCGTTGGAACGCGGGATGGTAATCCTGGAAAGGACGAGCGTGGCCTCTCTTGCAGTGGAAGCACCAGAGTTTGCACCGGATACAGTACTTGCAATTGTGTTGCCTGCAACATGGATGTCGCAATCTGATTATGTAACCCTGGGAGTGCTGCTACTCCAAACGTGTAGGAGGATACTGGAAGGAGCTGATAATGGGTATCTGTGGCTAGATGTGTGAGGAGTGTTGGTGTTGGAGAAGTCAGAGTAGGAGGAGTTGGTGCGGGGAGAGTCTCCATAGGTGACGGATCGTCCTCCGATGAGCCTTGATTCGAGGTGGATCGAGCTCTGTTCTACCACCCTCAATGTTAGTCTCCTGGAAAGAACGTATTTATATGGAAGGGTAATAATAAATACCTTCCGTCGTTTCCAACATTTCCAGCCTCTGAATGCGCAGATTCCAGCGAAGAGAACCCCAATGGTTGCTACAGAGAGCGAAGGTATGTCGCCACGGTTCAGGCCATCGTTAGACCTTGGGAAATGCTGGTGTGGGAGCTTGCCGCTAGGGAAAGATGTAATTGGTGCCATAAATTGATAACTTGCGGAATGCAAACACTGTCTGAACAAGTGGATGGGAAATGGGTGCTTGTGTTGGTGGTGGCCCGCAAGGAGTAAATACAGTATTGTGGAGATGCCTTTAGTGCTAGAGGAAAATCAGATATACCATTGATTTGTACGGACTATAAATTGCGAGGTGATACCAGACGAAGAACTACGGTCGCGTAAAGGCGGCTGGTTCAGTGACGGTTTGGTCGGTTAAGAGTAGTCGGTGACGATACTAGAAATCTCCAACGGCCGTACGTTCCTCAGGATATATGGCGGAAGATTCTTAAAAGATTGCGCTTTTGGCTGGAGGCAAAGAACTTGAACGCTGAATTCTAGAGTTCTGATGGTGTTGGTGATATGCTTGGTGATATATCAGCGCGCGCATAAGAAGGAAGCAGAAACGCCAACAGAATACCAGATCTTCGAACTGTAGCGTTGAGTGGAGTTGAGAGTAATATAATAAGCACTGGAACTTGGCAATTAATACCAAACAGTTTGAGCGCCGAGTAACAGGATCGAGCATGATTGACAGCTGTGAATCCAACGGAAAGTGGATAGAAGAGAGTTTATGAGCGAAGGGCATTTGAGCGCAACAAGCGGGAACGTAAAGTGACACACAAGAAGTACCTTAGCATGAAACCGAACGAAAGCTACACCTCCTACAAGCCCGCTTTTCCTATTTGGGATGCCGATCATGAAATTTAGCCAATCAATTGCCTGTATCAATTGCCTGTAAATGCACACTCTTGACATTGATCGACCAATGAGCGCACAAGGCTGAAAGATGCAGAAAACGGGCGTGTAAGGGATACTCTATACCGAACGGTGTTTGAGCGCAAAACGTAAAGTGACAACCCGGCAAGAATCCGAACGAAAAGAACCTAGCAAGAATCCGAACGAAAAGAACCTAGCAAGAATCCGAACGAAAAGAATCTAGCAAGAATCTGAACGAAAAGAACCTAGCAAGAATCCGAACGAAAAGAACCTAGCAAGAATCCGAACGAAAAGAACCTAGCAAGAATCCGAACGAAAAGAACCTAAGCTACAACTACATCAATGATCGACCGTCGGGATGACGAATTCCATACAAATCCGCTGTCACGGCTGTAGCCACCAAGAACAAAACTATCAGATTCGTCACTGCACAGTATTCGCCATCAGACGGTCAGTGACGGTTATTTGGTTCTACTACTCTAATCTGCGCTATGCCAAATATGTACAACCCTAGCCTTCATTCCTAAAGGTAGTAAAGCCGATTCTCGAAGCTACTTATTAGGGGCGTGGGCACGTCCACCGCGACGCTTCAACAAAGGCTTGCCGCCAAGTCGATAGTTTCCTCTATCGGGGAGACTCCGTGTGCGCGGGCAATGTTAACGTGGTGGTAGAGCACCCAAGAACAACTCTGTCGAACTTAAGTCCTCAATTCATGAAAACATACACACCCTACAAGCTGCCATGTCAGCCTTGCGTCATGCAACATGCCGTGTCACCTACTTAGATACCACCCCCTACCGCTTTAAGGTGTGCGAATTCTAGAGTGATTTGGGAAGAAGCACCACTGGGTTGGAGCTTAAGGGTTATGGTACACTGATATGCCATCCCAAAGCCATAAGTCTCAATTACAAGAAGGAGAGGTAAGCGTATGACAGGTTTGAAATGGATTTTTGTACATGCTACAGCAGACGGTGTTTTTCCACGGGCTCAAGTCTCCTGAGTTGTTTTGGGTGTGCATACCGTAGTTTTTTGCCGCAGCACTTGAAGATATCGCTTCACTGGCACTTATTATGTCCCTTAAGTATGGCGGGGTGTTTTAATGGTCTACACTGCTGATATATAGCTTCCTATACAGCTAGTGGGAGGGTGGGCACCGGGGCCTGCGATTTTTCACATCTCCCGTATAACATAACCATATCTAACCGCGTATGGATAATGATGGGACCTCCGCGAACCCTCAACCCTAATTCGCCCCGCCTGGTTGAGATTCACGTCAGGGCTAACTCTGATTAGTGATTTTACGGCAAGGTACGAGGCGTATATCACGTGACCCCGAGACGTTCGGTTGGAAGTACTTGACTGCAAAATCGGAGCGAAGAAATGGCAAAACATGGCTCAAACAAACTTAACAGAACTGAAAAGTTGCTGCCAACGGTAAATCAGCCCAAAGTCCCTTTGTCAACACAATACTCTGCATAAGGGGTGCTGCTATCTGTCAGCCCTACGAGAGCAGTAATCACACCAACCATGCATCCATCAAGTCTAGTGCGACAACTTTGGGGTTGGAGGTGGCAGCACAAAGCAAGTTTGCTCGGCGTGGGAGCCGTCGCAGACGCCGCTGCCCCCACACAACTGTCAGAGACCACGTGACTCGTCTCAATTGGAACAATTCTGACTTCAAGATCATCACAGGCTACATTATAATACTTCACATTTCTAGCACTCATTCACTTGAAATCCATTATCATCAGTCATTACATACAACTCAGCTCTGCATAACTTCACCAAAATTCCCAAAATCTCAAACAAACATAAGCGCACTCTCCAAAACCTCCCGCAAGCAGAGAAAACAAACACCGGCGACACATGCCTTCAAACATCGGAGCATAATTCCTGGAATGATCGAGACAGGTATTATCCGATATATACCTAATATAACTCCTATACGCACATCTTCGCTCTTTCCCTCCTCGGACGTCGAAACGATAACACAGGATCAGAACGCTGCAACACGAGATAGCGATTCTAGCGGATACGGATGTTCCAGCCTTGAAGGAACTGTGATGACGCCGATTCTATAGGAAAGTATGTACTGCAACGTTGGGGCGGGATAAAAAGACTAACAGGATAGCGGGATGGAAAGATGAACGGTGTGTAAGTTAAAGTTGATGAAGGGTGAAATGGGGTTCGATAGGAGGGGATGTCTAGACAGTAAAAATTTCACTGTGTACAACCCAGGGCGTAGGTATAGAATCGATGATGTTGAGTTTGGTGTGTTGCGTTTGGTGGGGACACTGTGCAGCCGCCGGTCCGGGCTTCGCAAAAAGCACCACAGTCGGGTTGCTGTAAGTTTGTTGCCTGTATTGTAAAGGTACTTAGCTATGCACGAGGTGCAGCTCTTTTGGGGAGCGTTTATTGCTATTGGTACTTGGAGCTTGCGAAAAAAGAGAATCCAGAGACGTTGTCATTGGCTGGGAAAAATTCGATTACTTATCCAAGTAAGGATCAGCATGCCAAGAGTGGCCTAAAGTTATGTATGCGGTCGGCACACTGGGTTGCATCGATTGGTCGATTGAGTAAACCTGTACCTATTGGTCACGTGACTATAAACAAAAAATTTGAAAGTCAATGTTCCGTATGAAATGCGACCCATGCCCGTTCGCGAACTGGATGCATCCGGTTTGCAATCCATGTCCCTTTCACGAACCGGAAGGCTGTTCACAAACCGGAAGCCAATATGTGACCCCTCTAATTCTTTCAGTCTAGAACAGGCTTGCAGATGGAATAATCCCTATGAAACACTCAGCACCTACCTAACAACACCATGCCCTGCCACCTGTCTCTCATTTCTGCCATTGCACCATAGTAATTTCCCCAGTGCTTAGCCCGGAGGAGGAAAAATCTAGTTTTTATACGTAGAAGCTCTGAGTGCCCTCGAACTCCTATTAACACTGTACTACACCCTAAATTCCTCTACATACCCCCCTAACCACGATCACTCCACCTCAAGCAATAACACTGCCAGTGTGAGCTTCTAGAGTGGGAATTGCAAGATCAATTGTTAGCGGATGCTGATGGGTTCCTGTTTGTGAACCTATACCAATCCACAAACTAGAAAGCTGGCTCGCGAACCGGACACTCTAGTTCGCGACCGGCTACGGGTCACGTATTATACGGAACATATATGGTATTAGTGAATGTACATACCAAGACTCCTGGATTTTACCCTCAGCCCTCAACCCCAATTCAGCTCTTTATGATTACGTGGGTTTCTTTCTGGCTACCGTCTCGGTCTACTGAATAGTATCCCAGTCCCTGCAGTTGAACAGTCTATTGGTATATACAGTACACTAAACATAGTAAAGGGTTTTAGTTGGTGGTCGGTTGGCAAATTGCCAATGGTCGGTCTTCATTAAATGTGTTATAAATGATATTGCTTATGCTATTGGGATCGTCCATCTCTACGTTTGTAATGGATCTGGGTGATGCAATAGAAAGTGTACTTCACTGTCTTGAATTTTGGGCAGCAGAATTGGTCAATCGCTTTTTTTCTTATGAATCTTGCGTGCTTCAGGAAGCTGCATCCTTTGACCAGAGAACTTTCTTGAAAGGATGGATGCACAACCTCTTAGAAAAATTTCTTTCGCAGATTGTCAGCATGCCGGTTGAATACAGCAAATAGAAGATAGGTGCTGTCATATATTCATGAGGACTGGCAAAGCCTTACAACGTACTGGAGAAGAACCGTCAAACCGGGAGGTGAAGTAGGGGACAAAGGTAGTCATACGCGTGTTCTGCAATTTAGACGTCTAAAGTGGAAAAATGCATGGACGCAGTAACAGCCTAATTTTGAATTCCTGCAACTACTATCCTTGTCCCAGGAGAGCTACAGAATAGTTTGACATGGAGTAGATTAAGCAACATGGCAGAACAGGAGGGGTGAAGCGTGGGCCTACTAGGAAACAGTCTTGAGAAAAAGGTGACCGAGAAAATTGGGTCTGTCGGTACAGTATAACGCATTCACGAGTAATAGCAAGCTTGGGACTACAATAGTTCTCATCAGTCATTACGCACGGCGTATCAGTGCTACATAAGTTAACCAAAAACCTTGAACAAGTGCACCTCCAATTGAACCCCCCGCACAAGAAACACGACAAATATTATGCCCGAGAAAAGCAATGCGCAAGGGTTGAAATAGCAAAATGGTGTTTAGCAGAACAAATACACACTTATACCTCGTCCTTCCCAACCTCTGCCATTTACTGTAATATCTATACTCAGATCGTTGCAACACGGGATAGTGACTCCGGGGGATGTGGAAGCTCCTGTTGTGAGAGAGTTACCTGCAGCGGGCATAGAATTTGTAATGGTATTGCTTGCGGTATTGGTGAAAGAGTCTCCGCCAGATTATGTATTTCTGCGAACGCGGCCGTTCCAAACACGTGGGAAGACACACCCGCAACAGACAAGAGTCGATAATGGGTATTGGTGGGAGGAGCTACGTGGGGCATCGGTTCTAGCGCCGGATCGTTCTCGGATGGGACTTGATTTGAGACGGATTGAACTCTGTTCTAGCACCCTTGATGTTAGTCTAAGTTTCGTAAAGGGTGGCGTAGTGGAGGTGAAAGGGGAAGGCATACCTTCCGCCGTTGCCAAAATTTCCAGCTTCCGATTACGCTGATTGCAGTAAGGAAGACTCCAATGGCCGCTATCGAAAGCCCAGATATGTCGCTGCGGCTCAGGCTGTTGTCAGATCTCGGGTGGTTTTGGTGTAAAAGGCTGTTGTTCGAGAGAGATGTAAACGGAGCCATGATGGTGTTGCTGCGAAAAGCAAGACTATCCCAAAGGGTAGACTATTTGTACGTTGTTGATGTGATGAGCACTGGGCAGAGTACTGTGAAATCCCTAGGTATGCTGTTCCTGCTGTATGCACTGCATGCGAAGTAGCAAGGAGAAAGAAGGAGAAAGAAGGAGATGGCCAGAGATCAAAGAGCCCGAGTAAGTAAAGTCGGTGGGGAATTCCAGTAACATGGAATCCGTTCCGCACCTATTCCTCTTCGCACTTCCTTCATCAACAACAACAGCAATACGCAAGCAAAAGCCGGGAAGGGGGCGAAGGGATAGTTCTTTCTTAGGTAGGATAATATTCAGCTTGTGTGTAATAATAGCCTTGGGGAGTAGACCCATCTTCACTTTCTGGCAGGAGCAGGCAGCAGCGCACTTAGACCACATCGCACTTTTACATTGAACCGGCAGAACGGTAGTACCCTACAAGCCCTGGACCTTGCGCTCTGCCGCCTTTTTCGAGGTTGCTCCACTAGACTAGCAGCTAGTCATGGGGCTATGGTTGGGGACGCCTAAAGCGGGAGAGCCAAAACCCGCAACATTAACCCCAGCTTAACTCAACAACAACCCTTTAATAAATTAAAAGCTCTCTGTAGTGTGACAGAGGGTATTGAATAGGTGACTGTGACAGAGCCAAAAAATAAATATGGGTGGTGGTAGGGAGGTTAGAGCAGGTTCACAGCAATGGGTTTTGGTGGAGAGGGAAGACAAATTTCGTTCTACAGAGTTAGTGTGCTGCCTAATTGGAATGCCACTAGCCAAAAATGGCAGCCGAGTGATAGTTCATGTTGATTGGTGCTTTAATTCCTTGCTCCCTCAACTCAGATGTCTACTACCACTACCATTTACTCTTGTCAACTACCTGCCGGTGTCCTTTATATACATGTTCTGTAAATGCCTTTGTACCATATTTAAACCCTTCTATATATGCTTCCATAACCCGGACACAGTGGTTGTAATAGCAGTTGAAGGATGCTATAGATACAGAATTTAATGCTGCTGGCAGCACCTTTCTCAGCCCATCCAGTGAGTACTCACAGTGTTCCCTGGCATACCATTTGGCAGCACACCAGAATCGCTCAATAAAGTTCAGCTCACAGTGGAACTTAGGATAAAAAATTGCAAGGTGGTTTGCAGCTTCAATTTCCTCCTCCAATTGACCCTTCTGATTTTGAAAATCTTGTTGGGCAGACAAAACTTGCTGTGCACAACAGCCCCCTGGTAAAGAGGGGTTACAGCCCCCTCGCTGTATGGAGCACTGCCAAAGAAATTTGAATCCATCAGAGCGATGACCACTGCATGGCCACAAACCTCTTCCCCTAAGAATTACTTCTGTACCCTTTGCTTTGCCTCTGACAGCATAGTTGTGATGAGTGTCCGGAAATGTCATAGATTGTGGAAGTCCTGGGGAATGATCAAAACCATCTCGCATAAGAGGTTGTTTCCCTCCAGAATGTAAATTAATATTTGATGCAATTAATGCATCTGGTGCAAAGCAACAATGGTTTGATGCATTATCAAAGGCAAAAAGAGCCTGGCAGTCTGGGAATGCATATTTGAAGATGGGAATTGCAATTTGAACAGTATGCCACACCATTTTTTGTCCATTCCAGTAATTATCCTTTGCATATTCTTGAAGCCAGAATGGATCGCATACAGATAACCCATTGACAGTTCCCCACATAGGATTACGGAGAAGCTCCTCATTGATAATATTGTCCAGTACTTCCAAGCGACCACCGGGTGTTAAAAAGCCTGATACCATAATTCCTCGTCCTTTAGATTTCTGCCATAGAGGTTGGTGACCCTTTCTCATCCAGCCTTGTCGCTTTCCTTCATTTGCATTAAAGGTGGATTCATCACATCAGCAACGACCCTAATTTCCGTCTGAAACACCCGGGTGTTCCAGACGGCTCTGACGGCTCTGACGGAACCTCGTACGCTCTGACGGAGAATTACACGCTGCCCGTCGCATACGTACCTCCTTTACTTTGTGGTGACGTATACGCATCATCAGAGCGACACGTGTGTTACACTCTTCGCAGGGGCTGCAGTTATGCTGAAGCCGTTTTTCAGGAGAGTATCAGACCATAGGAGGGCATTCCTGCCGGCCTTCAGAGTAACTTGGAGCGCCGGCGACAAGCCT
>Ga0307512_10000708_pt1 | contig 49580 bp, 45 predicted proteins | sample 14_EM_MG_FD_200267 | JGI IMG/M metagenome (GOLD analysis project Ga0307512, IMG submission 200267) | Populus trichocarpa ectomycorrhiza microbial communities from riparian zone in the Pacific Northwest, United States - 14_EM | ecosystem: Host-associated > Plants > Roots > Unclassified | place...
CGACGGAGATATAAGACGTGTTATACCCAGTCCGTCTACCATATATCCGCTACCAGGGGAAAGAAATGCGCGCGCAGAATTGTAGGCGAGCGCGAGCCACATTGTGTAGTGTGGCAGCGGAACCAATAGCTGCATCAATCGCTGTTGCTGCTCCACGTTATAATTATCACAAATAGATCTCAGTTGTATGCAGTACCCTTGGGTCTCCTTCGCCTCGCCACCCGCTCACAAGCGACATGCGGACCGTGAGATCTCAGGAGAACGCGGAGGTGTGTTGCTCGCAGGCAAGCGACACGCAAGATCTGTGGTATGCGGGGTGTACTATTTCCAGGACGACGCAGCCAAAACGTGGTGTAGAAAGGGGCAACTGTGAAACGAGGAGAGGAATCGATGCATCCTGTTTTAAAAATGGCGACGGCAGCCAAAACACGCATCAGTATGCACTTGGATAAGAAAAGAAACGATATCTGGCAAAACCGGCCAGAGCCGAGCCCACGAACCTGTTACTCGGTTTACTCCCCCAGCTCCCTCATCTTGTCTCAGTGCAGTCCCTGACATAGCTCCGGCGGCTATGTACAAGTAGGCTAGCCAGAACTGCGCTGTGGGACAAAGTAGATAGTCCCCTTCCATCTGAGCATCGGCTAGGTGTTTGTTTCCCAATTCCCGGAGGCGAGAAATCTCCTCGTTCCACATCTCTGTCAGCTCGAGGTGACGAGATTTCAAGTTATCCAGCGACGTGGGCGCCAAAGTGTATATTACATTGCTGAACTCCAGTGACAATGGACCTATTGTTACCAGCGACGAGATCTTATCTGAGGTGATCACAGTGCTGGCGTGCCTTTGCATTTACCTCCTCAGCCTTCTCAGCATTGACAAGCCTGACACCTCTGCCCTCCACCGCCACCATCACAGCCTTAAACCGCGCGGCTAGGCGAAAGCCAACGGATGGTCCTGAACGGGAAGCGGTGCTTCGTCCGACAGCGCGCATCGGAAAAACTTCAGCTCCGGAGGTCCCATGATTGGTTGAACCAATCACCGTTGGTAGGACTGGAAAATTGCACCGTATCGACCATCCACTGAACGTTCGGCGTCTGGTCCCTGAATATAGACATCAGTTGCAACCGCGCAGTGCCCGAAGACTTGGTCAATATCGGGAAGGCCACACAAACAACTTTGCCATAGGAAGTCCTCGTGATATTTGATCCAACCACAAAACATATCCTGAAGATTTTTACACCGATAGCCTGAATATTCTCGTATTTTCGAACGCCTCTAATATATTACGGGTAGTAGAGCGTCAGAATATGCACCAGGTCGTACTGTATAGTACCACTACAAATATGCCCGAGTCAACATACCTCTTCGGGCAACCTGTGTAACGCGGTCTAGTGAAGTATTGGGTACTTAAGCGCGTAACTGAACCCAAATTGCACTGAAGAATTAAGTGGGTCCCAGGGGTTATGCATAGCTCAAGAAATTATTGCCTCTTGTATTTTCCATGCAGCTGCACACGTGAAGCTACGTAATTCAATTGTAAGCTGTCTGTTCCCTTCTCGCTCACCAGAGCAGTGTCACTGTAATCTGGATGACGGAGTGAGATGGATAGACAAGGTCAATTCATGACTTGTTGCACGGGTATGTACAACGGAACACGATGTCAGGTACCTGCTGGTCAGCACACGCCCTATCTCCAACTCTCAATTCTGCGTTGGTATGTGCCTGTATCAACATCTTCCAGAATCGTCATAGAAGAAGACAATTCGTTTCAAAAATAGCATCAAAACTTCCAACATCAAAACTCCAACGTCTCATGTCCTTCTAGAAGCCCGCATAGAAGGTCTCAAAGATAAAAATAGCACCTAACGAGATCTTGAAACTGCAACAGCATTAGCCGCTGTCACTGATATCCGACTGTCTTCTCCACTCCGCTCCACTCTACATATGTTGGAATTCAGTTTTATTCTATTTTTGAATTTATGCAAGAGTTACCTATTTATGTACATAAATTCTCGAGCCGTGCCGTGAAGCTTAAGTTGACCATGAAGTTGGCCCCCAAGTGTTTGAATACCAATATCTACTATCATTCTAGAAGTCCGGGAGCAGCTTCATCGTGATCTCATGTATACGTAGTTTTACCGCGCCGTGTCACATACTGTAACAGTGTAACTGTTAATGCATTGTTTCTGCCCTAGTTGTCCGTACTTCCAATATTGCACGCAGGTTGCATGCGTACACCGTTTCTGCAACTCGACTTTTCTCCCCCCAGAAACATGAGCGTCTCTGTGGGTTGAAACGATCAAACATTCAAAGGCTACAAACATCCGCGCGTTTCTAACGTCCGCTGAAAATTAGGCCACTGTTGGAAGCATTACAAATAACTGTGGCGCGCGCTATATGATCATGTGTGGCTAGTGATGTGGCATCCATTCACTTGCGTTATAGTTTTACATATGTCTGGGTTTTTTATTGACGCAACAGCAATGGGTATGAGGTACTGTGTGGGCTGCTTAAACTTCATGGTTAATTTTCATCCTTCAAATGTTTGGTGTATTTTAGCTATAGAGGACCTCGAACTCATAGCCCATCAGATCAAGATATATTAGGTCTCAGAGCTCCCATAGCCACAATGAACGGGGGCCGGAAACGCTGCCTGTGGGCTAGCCAAGTTAGTAGAAAGTTGTGGCGCACTGCCTGGCTATCTAATAGATGCCTAGAAACTTGACATCTGCTTGATACCTAGCAGAGAATTCAAATCCTCTTGCGCATCAATGGCGAGCATGAGGTTCACCATACCTATCTCGGTACCTATCTAGTGCTTAGCTTCGGTAGGGCTTCCGAAAAGTCCTTCCATAACATGTAACTGTCAAAATGTAGTTACACGGCGCAGTGATCAGTGACACTGCGGCACCGCGGGAACGACCACGCCCAGTGAATCTCGAACTAGGTAATCGCAAGCGCGGCTTAACAAAGTCAGTAAAACCCCGGTGCTACAACCCCACAGTGAGGGCTTGAGCGCTCGCCAATGCTTAAACTCTTTCGAGGTGTATGATGATCGAAGAACTAGAGCTTGCAAATCCACTGCCCAATCACCCTGAATTCAAGTTTAATCAGCAATCCATAGAGTAGACAGGTCTAGTATTTCCAACATTCATCCGGCATTGAATGCTGGAGGTATTGAAGCATCTGTCGCGCGCGCGACCGATTCTCACATCAAATCACTGTCAACCAGCCAGCGCTTGCAATACACAGTGCATACAGACACATAGAGACTTTAGTGGCGCGCGCTATGGGTTCATTTCTGCCTATTGGCCTGCCGCGGGCGGGTTTCTTGAGAATGTGCCTCTCACTCGTCTCCTTCTGGCGCAGTGGGACCCGGTGAAAACACAGTCCCGTTCATCTGTTGAAGACTCTCAGACGGTTGACTTGGTGTATCTGGCTCCTTTATTAGCCTGAAAAGCGTGGTAATATATGCTCGCACACCGATCACTCGCTTCACGTTCGATCACTCGGTGTATCTCTTTCACCGCCGCAGCGGCGGGCACCACAACCACCCTACTTCAGCTCCTTTCCGCAGCTGGCGGAAACATAACAACAATCGCGCTCTATGTATGAGTTCTTCTAGAAACCCATTTAGAAGGCGTTAATGTTACAAAAATAGCATGGGGATGAAGCTGAAACCTATAACCGCTGAGGAATTTCGATGTTGCAATTTTTGCTATTTTAGGATATGACCTCAGGAGGTTCGGGATATTAAGGTTTTCGTCTGGCATATATAATGCGAACAGGTGGTATTATATTCCAGAAAGGCATAATTATGTTGCTCCGTCTTCTTTGGAGTTGCGTTTCACGGTACTCGCCGTCCGGCCGAGTTACCCCTCGTGCCAAAACATGTATGTATACGTGCTTTGTCCGAATTTCTCTCCCCCACACTGTTTTAGGGCGGAGACCTTCATGCCTCCCCACCATCCTCTGCAACATTTCCCGGGAATTGTTTTGTGTGGGGTGAACCTGGTATGCAGGAGCTATGTTGGCCCGTCTAGATGTCGGTAAGTTACGCTGACCAAGCGTCAGCGAAAGGTCAGTGAATTGTAATATAATTCATGATCAGTACTTGGATGTTGGTTATTAAACCTACTGGTAGTATCAACACCTAGAGACATTCTATACTATCTCCGGCCAAGAACATCAGACTTAAGCTTACATGTATTGAGTTTTCACTGACAGTCTTATCTTACCTACCAAGTGACTTGACACACTTGACACACAGGCCCATACTATTGGTGAGGTTTTAGAGGGAATGTATATATGCATGATAAGTTCGTTGATATGCAGAGTCCAGCCTCACCGTGGCTGTCTATGTGTGTGCTGTACATGCTTATGGGCAGGCGGGTTTTGTCTAGAGGTCAATAAATCCCCACATATGGGCGTGGAGTCCGTGTCAGCATGGGGACTAATCGCACCCATGCGAGTCAACTAGTTGCATTGGCCACAGATCACAGGCGCCGTAATTTGTCCAGTTCACCCGACGGTAGATGTGGGACTTGAGTGTATGACAAAACTTGCGCGCGTCATAGCATTTTGCTCTCAAATCATCTCAAACCCCCCAAAGAGAGTTTTGAGAGTTGTCAGCTTCTGTATCAGTGCTTACAGACGTGCTATGATATTCGCCCTCAGATTGTACCATGAACTGGACCTGCGATCAATCGGCCATGGCCACTATGTAATCAGAATGCAGTTTTTGAAGAATTATGTAGTGAGATACTAGATAAGAAGTCTGGATTGCGGCGTGGTCCCAGACAGTCGGTTCTGGCCGTCACTTTCCGGTTGTCATTTATGATTGCCCGAACCTCGGTGCCTAAGTTTTGGGTGGTATAGGTGGGCAACTGCCGGGAGGAATGTGCGCTCTACCATTACTCTTCATCAATTTACCTAGAACCTTTACCAGAACATCCACTTCTCGCTTTGAAATTTGGCGCAAGCCTGGCTCCTTCACCTCCAACTCTGGCCCCGGCTCTTGCTATGGGCTTCTCCACCCGAAGCTCCTTCCCCAACTCCAGCTCCGGTTTCTGCAGCTGATGTGGGCATATAGTGATTACTCTTTGTATTAGTCCTCGATGGAGGCGTGATGACAGTATGGAACCCTATTGGAGATAGAAATAGAATGGGCTGATTCTATTGTATCGTACATCTAATAACTTCGGTCAACCAGATCGACATCTGAGTTCTACTCTCTTCACCACATTCACCATGCATACATTACACTACAATTCAAACATGCATATAGTTAGAAAAAGGATCATTGGGAGGCAGTTGTAGTCCCATTAGCTTTCAGAAAATCCATCAAAAGCGGGGAAAGAGTTCTACGACGCTTGTACTTCTATTTACAATCGTCCCCCAAAATGAACCTCTTTCTAATGGTGCGTACGGCATATAGAAGGCTTACTGGTACCCAAAGCAATGGACCGAAGTTTAGGCAGTTATAAGTGACGGCTAGGAAATGACAGCCAGGAGCAGCTGCTCAGAGTTGCGTCGTCTAGGATGAACTCATGTATACGAGTGATGTCATGTGTACGTGATTCATCAGTCATGAAGTCAGGCTAACACCTCCCGATTTACTCTACAATTATCATTTCATACAGATCAAAGAGATGTCATGCGACTAACCGAGCAAACTTTCTACTACAGATCAAAACGTCATTCTACCAACAGATCATCATGACATCATATCGACCTCAACTCTAAACAGCCAGTATATATCTAACACTCCACCACTTCTCAACTCCAAATGCGTACCATCTCCACCCGTTTCCTCCTTCGACCTCTCCCTCAAGCCTTCACCAAACCACATAACTTCTCAAAACTCCACACGACACCAATCCTCGCAATGTCTGGCGTAACCCCCGAGAACCCGCTCCTCGCAACCCACCTTTTCTCTGTCCCATCCTTCAAAGCTGTCGTTACCGGTGGCGCAACCGGTATCGGATTGATGATCACGCAAGCGCTCGCAACCAACGGCGCAACCGTCTACATCACCGGACGGCGTTCCGAAGTTCTCGAAAAATCGGCATCAACGTATGCCGGCAAGATAATCCCAATCACTGCGGACCTCACCTCCACTTCGTCCATCAAAGAACTCGCCGCACAGATTGGCGAGAAGGAGCCGCAGGGTATCCATCTCCTCGTCAACAATGCCGGCGTTGCGAAAGAGAAGGAGACAACGAGCTTCTCGACCGGGGATGTTGATTTCAATAATGCCGAGAGTATCGCAGCACAGTTAGGGAAAGCGACACCTTCAAGCTGGGCGGAAACATTTGAGACGAATGTTACGGCGCAGTACTTCACATCGGTTGAATTTATCCCTCTCCTTGCCGCCGGGACCAAGAATACCCCCGGCTACTCGTCGTCGATTGTCAATGTCGCCTCCATCTCCGGTATCATGAAAGGTAGCAGCAACGGCCAGTTTGCGTATGCTGCGTCTAAGGCGGCGTTCCTTCAACTCACTCAGAACCTTGCTACGACGCTCAAGGGAGTTAAGGTTAGGGTGAATTGCATCGCACCGGGGATATTTCCGAGTGAAATGACGGCGGGCAAAAGTGATGAAGCGAATAAGAGTAGTCTTGAGGGGGAAGGGAAGGGGCTGCCCGCAGGAAGGACAGGCAGTGAAGAAGATATGGCTGCAGCCATCTTGTATTTAGCAGGCAAGGGAGGAGTATTCTTGAATGGACAGGTGATATATCCCCGCCGTACATATCCTGCACACTGTAGACATTACTGACTGAGGTGTCTAGGTCCTATATCCCGACGGAGGAAATCTACTTACAGCACCATAGATGGACATGAAGGGTAAGACAGTGTATCTAGAATCTGTAAACTTATCTGCATCCATATCCATAGCTCGTGGGGTCTGTTCAAAAACCTGCGCTTCTTCCCAAGTCTCCTTATCTCCCTTTGACGGACAGTATACTAGTACTTTCTACACGCCACTCTCAGTCATGCCTCGTGGCAAAGTGACTGGGCCACGGCTGTCCGCGGTGGCTTACACAAGACCCTGAAACGGCATTCGGACCGTCTGACCTCACCTGCCTCAACTCCTATAAACGCCCCAAGTAACTTTGGCTCTACAGGGAATTTCGTAACACAGCAGATATTACAGCATGAAACCGATAAGAGTCGCAGGCTTTGTCGTGCACAAAGGTGGAAGTTGAAATTCAGCCACTTTAAGCAAAAAATAGGCCCGAGACAAACTACCACAGTCCGATTGGCTGAAAGACTTTCGTTAGCTCGAGGGGTCTCCGACCGATGGATTGATTTTTCGGGTACTCAGAGGTCCTTTTCACACAACTGATTTCACTCCATAGAATTCCTTCTTATAGATAATCCTTCGATTTTCCAGTATTTCTTATTAAAAAACCCCATTTCCCCCTCCATAGTAATGCTTATTTTACATACCTAAGTGCTCTACATCCGCAAACGCCAAAAAAAATATTTCAATAGCATCAATCAAAAAAACCAAGTATATCCAAAACCAAGTCATAATCATATACACACAGACGACCATCTAAACTGCTGTTCCCCAATTCCCCGCCGGCATCTCGTGGTATGTGGGTGTCCCACCTCCTGCATTATACCCTCCCGTCGCATGGTTGTATCCACCACCACCACCGTATGACGCTGGCATTTCAAACTTCGGAGCCTGACCTACCCCGTGCATTTCATATCTCGGCTCCTGAGTGGCTCCATACCCAGCTTTCGGCGGCAACACGGCTGGATGCGGCGGGTACACATTCCCCTCCATTTCCTGAAGCTGATAGTACTCGCTTTTCTGCTCGCTCTCCTTCATCGGACTCGACATGTTATGCAGCTCCGACGGGCCTTCGACGAGTTGCGTGACCGGGCGTGGGTTACGCTTCTTGAAGTAGCAGAAGGCAAATATTGCGGCGGCCAGTATCACTGCGCCGCCACCTACCGCGCTAGCGATGAGTACGAGCGGGGGTTTTTTGTTATCTCCGCCGTTGTTGCCGCCCGAGGAAGAAGACGAGGAGGAAGAACCAGAGGAGGAGGTCCCGTCGGGGATGGGGGTTGCCAAGATGGTTTTATTGGTGATCGGAGGGTGGTCGTCTTTACTCCATCCCACGACTTCTGGCGTAAGGTATGCGCTCCTGCTTGCCGCCTTCAGCCCAAAATACTCCTCCGCGTAGTCAACCCATAAATGGACACCTGCCATGACCGCACGCCCCAGGATGACGGGTGCATTTTCGTCCTTCAGTGCTCGAACGGGGAAAACGAGGCGGTTCTCGGACCAGAGTTCCTCATACCACAGACTTTGGAGCTTGAAAAAGTCCGGGAAGCTGATCGTTATGGTTTGGTTTGGGAAAACGAAGTCGAGGAGAGCGGACTGGCTGGATTGTTCTGCAGGCGAGCACTCAGAGCCGAAGCACCGTGAGAAGACGTAGCTATCCATTGTTTCGTTCCAGACGGCGCCACTGGCGGTGACAAGCGCGTCCACGGACTTTTGCGGAAGCCACAGGTAGGGTGTGTTTGTGTCAACAATGACGGAGCTTGGAGCAGAAAGAAGTGAGTTATCGGTATCCCCGCCTTTAGTCCATCGGTAGATGATATCTTCCAGCGTTGCCTCCATTCTATAGCCAACCTCATCACTCGCCGGTAGGCCCTTCCCCACCTTTTTTCCCGAGGTGATGGTTCTCCGCAGCGGGTACTGCTGCGTCATGTTCAGATCCCAGACCTTTTGATCATACCCTCCAAAGATGAGAACATATTTTCCAGCGTCATATCCTCCAATGTCGGGAACACTAGAACCATTCGACTCGGCGCTTGCTCCGACAAACAGATGAAAGTTCGGACCCGGGGTTCTCTCCTTCTCAAATAAGCCAAACGCCATCTGCTGCAGACTCAGCAAGCCGTTAAAAGCCGGCTTTTCGGTCGTGAACACACCAACACTCTGGCTTTCGAGCGCGATGATACCGGTTTTTGATTTCAACGTCATTTTGTCTGTGCTGACCACCCCCTTGCCATGTAGTCCGAGCAGCGTTTTTGAGTCTATCTTCGCCGCCGGCACAAGTTTCTCGGACAGACTTGTGTTGTAGACGCCCTCTACCAGCTCGGAAATCATGTCTATCACCTTCCCCGACGGGGATGTGGAATATAGGCCGCCCATAGGCTCTTCGCATAGTGTTTTATTGTCTGATTTTGAGCAGAGAGAGGAGCTGGGGATCCAGGTTCGAGAGAGAGAAGTGGAGATGCTAAGGTTGAAATTTGTGTTGCCGACTGTGAGAGGGATGGAGAACCAAGAGGAGCTCGAGCCCGTGCCATATCTACTTGCATATCAGTCGAGTGGAGGGCTTCTAGAGGGGAGGGAGGGCGAACTGCTGGGCGAAGGGCATTACTACTGGTTTTGCTCGCGACGACATTGCCGATACTTTCGACAATAGCAGGAGAACAAAGCAAAAAAGTTGAAGAACACCATTTTTTGTTGAAGACATGATGCCAGCACCGGAAAAGCGAATGAACGATGATGGATGTTGTAGGTAGACCTGTACAGAATATCGCGATATATTAAAGGAATGGATGTCGCTATCACGACCGAAAGGAACGGCAGTCGTCTGCACCAAAACCAATGTGCAAACGTGATGGAAGAGTGCAGGGAGGAGCAGAGCTGCTCATGACGAAGAATCCCATTCTGTGCATTCCCGCAAAAAAAGGGGTCATGTACTCTAGACACTACATTCAGACTCCGTCATTAGTATGCGGTTTCAAATATTAGATGGAGATGTTGATTGGCCAAGCTAACGAACACGCAGTAACAAGCACTTGCTCGAAACCCATGTAATTCTGCAGCAGGCTGTGTTACCTATAGCCCAACTACTCTACCCAGACCTCGGCGATGAAGCATGCAGTTTTAGACTTAGGATGACTATGTTTCCTTACCTTTCTTAACTATTTGCAAAGTACTTTAATCTTTGGCCAATTGAGCTCTGCAGAAGACAGCATCATTGGTATCATCAAAGCTTTCACTCGTTCCGTGCCATGAGTCCGTGACTGCGGCAACCCTAAGCCCTATCGGCAAAAAAAAACCACGCTAAGCTGCACTCTCAAACGTATTTAAGCCTCGTCTACCCCCCACCCCTCTTTCCTCACCATGCGATTTTACTTCATAGGATCATTTCTATAGTAAATCGTCTCATCTGAACTCCTTACAAGAGCCACAGATTATCTCCAACCTGGATGATGATTGATATCCTCGCTGCCCCAGAGTGAAGCCTTTTTTGCCTGTCCCTTGGGATGGGTGGTGATGATCTCGACCTGAGTTTCCACATGTTCTCTTCGGAGAGCGGGAGCGAGGGTGGGTGGCGATGGCGGTCTGACAGGCCCATTTATTTCGTTTTCGTTTACTACTAGGCCGTTGGCGTGGTGTAGAAGAATAGAATCGAAGTTGGTGAGAATTTTAGATGTTCATTTTGGCTTGATGCCATCTGCTGCGTTTGCGTAATCACGAGATATGATCCAGTGAGACTACACTTCCATGATAATGAACTCCATCGGAATGATTTGTAGCCGACACTTCAAACTCGACAACCTCATCACCTTTAGAAAAGGTATTAGTTCCATGCATGGCATTACACCACTTCTTCATCCCCACATCCAGCTGTCGAATTTACATCCCGGAACTACCACCAAACCGACACCAGAGACACGGATCAAAATGTCAGCTCGCTCTAGACCACACAAACAATTTATTCGTTTGGTAGCTGACAAGCCCTGTCGATATTGAAGTTCTTTCTACCCTTGCTTTTGTGGAAACTCCAATCCCAATCTATAATTATACGGAAGGAAGTAGGTTCTATGTAACAGGGTAGCGATACTATTATATATGCATTCGAGGTCGAGGGGAAGGATGACGGACAATTATGGATTGTATTTGTTAACTATTTGCTAACGTACATCAGACTGAGTTTGTGGTCTTTCGGCGATCCTGAATCAAAGGAGATATTGCTCTTGGACAGGCGTCGACAGGAGTAGTATCGAAGGTTGATCGGCGGAATACGTCGGCATAATATAGAGAGGAAAGAAAGCAGCGAAAAGGATACGGACGTTATATCGCCTAGTGGTGCGTGTGAGGCCTGACCCTGAGAAGTACGTTACGAAAATTTAATTCTAGCGGAGTTTACAATAATAGCAACATGTCAATAGTGGTATTCGATCTCAGAACACAGCTATACTAGACGACGGGAATAATCTCGGAAGACTGGAAGATATCCATTCTTGTAGTCATCAACGGCAGCATCTTTCAGCGATGGGCTCAGAGCTATACCGGAATTCGAAGGGTTAACATGCCTCAGAAGGTGCTTCGAGCGGCAGTATTGGTGTATGACTATTCTAGTCCTTGAATGTCATATGCCAGTTAATATATTTAACAGTTGGAAGATGGCAGTTTTGGACAGATCGAGGCCTCGAGGGCATGGAAATCGGTTGTCATGTTAGCGAGGAGATGGCCACTGCTTTGCCTCCTCGCGAATTGGAGGATATATTCTTCATGGAGATAACTCCAGACGGCGGACGGCTCAAGACGGATGCTTATTTGCAAATTGGGTGTCCCGAGTAGGTGAGTAAGTATTTGGTCAGTATCAACTCCGGTGCTAGGAGATAGTCCAACCTTATGAGAATATTTTCGGCCATGGAGTTCGGGGGCAGGAAGTCTCTCCAGTGGCTGAATTAAGCCTTTCCTTACCAGCACATCAGGGCATGCATTGCCGATGACGTTAGTTGCAAGCTATCAATTATTGCAAACAATTAGCAAGTCCTTCAAACCTACCATCCAAGCTTACCTCAGACTAATTTCTGAGCCTGATGTTCATGTATCGGCGGCGTGGTAGTATTCTGGTGCCAGGAGGTAGTCCGATTAACGGAAAGACCTGATGAGGATATATTTGGCCTTAGGGTTCGCAATCGGGGGCAGGAAGAGCCCTCTCGGGGGCTGAATTAAGCTCTGCTTTATTATCAACCTGCTTGAATGAGGGCAAGCATTGCCGGTGACGTTAGTTGCAAGCTGTCAAGTATTGCGATTTGGTCCTTCAAACCTACCTAGGTAATGCCGGCATACCCAAAGCTTACCCCAGACTGGTCCCTAAAACCTAACGCTCATGCTTTCGTCCCTGAACTAGCGGCGCAGTTACCTGCCAGAAGAACCTTATCCGCACTTTAAAGCATATGGGAAAGTATAACAATTCTATTTGATAATTCCTAGAGGAACAATTGGGTTCAAGTACTCGTTCTCTTTGAGCTACTGCGGGAGCACGTCCCTTTGGGATCACCAACTGTCGGTACTACTTGCTTACCAGGCAGTAGTTTTCAGAGATGAGGCGTGTCAGCTATCTTTGAAAGTCCCTTGAATAGGGCCTAGTTCTTGGCCGCCTACTGCACATTTGATCTCTCTAACCCTCTAATTACAGAACAGCCTTGGACTGTGCGCAGAGTTACCGCTGAGCCTCCATACGAAGACACTTGGGTAGCAGTCAATACTCCGATTTGCACATCGGGGTCCTTACGGGAGCCTAAGGAAACTTATAGGTGGGGAAATCTATATAAGCCAACTCGATCTTCCCTCGAATCTCATCTAGCATCAACTCAACCATTCTTCATTCTTTATCTTTACTGCTTCACCGCGGTTTTCCACTTTCGTTCAATTCCAACTCCATAATTTGCTACCAGTTCACTCTGTTTGTTCACCTTTTCCCGTTCTCTTCCACTTTTTGGGGACACCAACGTCTAATATCTCCATAGTTTCAGTAGAACCCAGCTTTCAAAATGCATATGCCAATCTCTCACTCGGTTGTCCTCGCTGCGGTCTCCTTTGGCGTCTTCGCAAATGCCGCTCCCCAGCGCTACGGCACCAACCCTGCCCCAGCTGGCCCTATAGAGGAGGTCAACCCTGCCCCTGCCGGCATTGTCAAGCGCAATAGCGGTAGTGACCGCTTCAACAACAACAACAACTACAACCGCCTCCGCAATGACCACAACAGAGGATGCGGTGGGTGCGGTGAGTGCGGTGGTTTTGGGTGCGGAGGATGCGGTGGGTACGGTGGTGGTGACGGCGAGGGATTTTTCTCCGACAATAACAATCAGAATATCAACCAGAACATCGACACGAACCAGAACATTAACGTCGAGGAGATGATGAGTCCCGGTAGTACTTTCGGCCGTTTCCGGGATTTCGGCCGCTGTGGTGGCCTCAACAAACGCGACTTGGGGAAGCGCTATGGCGGCCTCGGTTGCTTCGATGGGTACGAGGATGGTGGAGAGGGCAGCAATAACGACAACCAGAACATCAATCAGAACCTTATAGCGAACCAGAACCTTATGGCTACTCTCCCCGTCAACGAGTTCTTCGCATCGGACAAGTCAACGGGCAGCAGCAGAACTCCCGTCACCGTCAGCTACGTGCCCGCGAACCCCATCAACACCAATGATGACTTCAGAGTTAACAACAAGGTCGACTTCAAGGGATCCAATGGATTCTTCAAATCGAAGCGGTCTCTCTTCCCCGATGTCGAATCTGACGACACCGTTATCGTTAGCAATAGTGCTGTCTTTGGCGACAAAGACAGCTTCAAAGCGAAGCGCGAGGAGCTCTTTTCCGACAATCACAACCAAAACATCAACCAGAACATCGACACGAACCAGAACCTCAACGCCGAGCTCTTGAATAGCCTCTCCGGCTTCGGAAACGCCCGTTCTTTCCTTCCTTTCTTGGGTGGTGGTAACCGTAAGCGCGATCTTGCCCTCAACCTTGGCGTCGAGAAGCGTACTTTCGCTGAGGGATCTGTCGGTTGTATTCGTGGCGTTGCCGATACGGGTAGTGGTCTAGTCCTCGGCGGCAAGCCAAAGAAGAACGGCAGCGGCAGCCAGAACAAGAACATCAACATCAACAAGAACTACAATGCCCCCGAGACCGTCCCTGTCGAGGTTGAGACCACCGAATACGTCCCAGTTGTTGAGAAAGTCCCTGTTCTCCGCACTATTCCTACCACTGAGGTCGTTAAGGAGGTCGAGAGGGTCCCATACCTTGACGTTGAGGTCTCCTATCCTTGCGGTTGCATCAATGAATGCGGCTGCTGCCCCGGCACTACCAACGACGCTCAGGCTGTTGCCGCTCCTGTGGTGAACAACTACATCAACACCGAGAGCGCAAGCATTCCTCAGGTAGACGTCAAGACTGACAGCTGCAGTGGAAGCGACAGCGACGCTGCGAGCATTCCTCAGCTGGATGTCAAGAGTGGGAGCGGCAGTGCAAGCGACAGCTGCGCTGGAAGCAACAGTGATGCTGCAAGCATTCCTCAGCTGGACGTCAAGAGCGGCAGCGGTAGCGCAAGCGATAGCTGTGCTGGAAGCAACAGTGACGCTGCAAGCGTTCCTCAACTAGACATCACCAGCTCCCCCTGCGCTAAACCTATTACAGTTGTCGAGCCTGTTACTACTTGCCGCACTTGCAAGCGTGATAACTGTATCACTCTCGGCTGCCCTAGCGAGGCCCCAGTGAAGCCGGTCGAGTGTGTGAAGGAGATTGAAACCGTCAAGCCGTGCGAAGTTGTGGCACCGGTGGTCAACACCATTAAGGATGTCCAGCCTGTTGAAGTTATCCAGCCCGTTATGGATGTTGTGCAGCCCGTTATCGAGGAGCACGTCAAGCCCATCCATACTGAAACCGTCAACCCAACCATCGTTAACCACACTGTTGAGCCATGTTCCAAGGCTTGCACCGTCCACAAGCGTCAGGTTGCTGAAATTGTCGACGATTGCGGTTGCGCTGATCCTGCTCCCGCCGTCCCTATAGTGGAGGATTACGGTTATGTCGCTCCCGTTCCCATCGCTCCTGTGGAGAACTACGGGTTCCCTCAGGTCGAAGTTGACCGGCCTGTCGAGGTGCCTGTCGAGGTAAATGTTCAGCAACCCGTTGAGGTCCGACCCGTTTATTGCGAGCGGCCCACCTGCCACTGCGTTCGCCCATGCTACAGACCCTGCCGTCAGACCTGTCCCACCTACCGCTGCAATGACCGCTGCAACGACCACTGCAACACTAGAACCGAGGGTACCAATGCTCGCACCGATGCCTCTGACATCGCCGACCTCGAGGCAGTCGTCGCAGAGCTCTCTGAATCGACCACCACCAACTGCAACGAGAACAAGAATGTCAATATTAACATCAAGCGCTCCGGCGACTGCCTCGGCCTTTCCACGAACGCCATCGACCACAAGGCCGGGTTCACAACCAGCACTGAAGGGTTGAAACTTACAGACTACGTCAGCAAGGCCGTCTACAAGAGCTCCCCTGCCCCTCTCCCGGTCATCGTCGAGACCGTCAAGCCCGTTGAGTACATTGAGACTGTTCACCCCGTCAAGCCCGCCGAAGTCATCGAAGTAGCCCCCGAAGTCGTTGAAGTAACTCCCGAAGTTGTTAAGCCTGTTGAGGTCAAGCCTATTGAGGTCAAGCCTGTTGAGATCAATCCTGTTGAGGTCATCAAGCCGTGCGCTGCACCGTGCAAGGAGAAGCCCGCTGCTGCCCCCAAGTTCAACGCTGTCATTGGAAACCAGTCGGTTGATGTCGACTGCTAAGATGTTTATGAAGAATCATTTTTAACATTGCATTATAAGGAGTGGAAAGTCGTTTTTGTTTGCATTTGGGTATTTCCTTCTATATACTTCCTGCTATTATTATTTTCATGTACAGAGTGAACTGGATTAAATGAAAAGTTAATATACTGAAATATTATCGTCTTCTTCTCCTGGATCGTGATTTCTTCAATGGGATGAACTGAATGGCCGAGTGATATCGTTTGATGCTACTTGGTCTGAAAGTAACTGGCGGAGTTCGGCTATCTGACTATATAAGACTTAAGCTCCCGCAATCAACTAACACAAAGTGGAATCCAGTGTGCTCAAGCAGCTAGTCCGGTCAGGCATTTGGTTCGACCGGGCCCGGACTGGTACCAGAGGGTTGGGTCGGGCCGAATTGTGCCGGGACCGATGGCAGAAGCCGGGCGGTATGGTGGGCACCAAAAGGCTGCACAATGCACGAACCTTGTGCATTCGAGGCAGAGGCTGCGACTGCATTTCATTACAAAGCCGCTGGAATTCCATCTATACCCATGCCCATTGATATGTACAAGCAACGAGAGTCGGCATGAAGGGTATTGGCTACGGTCTCGATAAGGCTTTCCCTCACGATCTAAGAGTTGCCCTTCCGTCGATAGGTTTCCGTCCGGCCATGGCTGGCAAGTTACACGAGAGATGAGTCAATCAGTCAAAAAATGTATCGTACTGCGTCAAGTTGTGGCAACAATGTCAGGGTTCTTTGCTGGTTCGCCGAGTCACATCTTATGTTCCGCTAGGTGCGCCGGCGAGTGCCGACAGAAGGACAAAAGTTCGATTCCGTTTCAAGAAATCGGTGAGGTGAGTACTACTAACTGCATAATGGCTGATAGGAATACACCGGTGCACCGTTAATCATCCAACTGACAAATAGGGGTGCGCGTTGGGGTTGTTTCGCACTTTTTTGTTTACATAAGGTAGAATCCGCTCGGTATATCTGTCCAATAGTTGAGATGCATGATGACGGTGCGGAAAACAGACCGTACTCGAATCTCCACAACGGGCCGGAAATCACCCCGGATTCTTGGTTTCTGATACAGAAAGGCTATAAATCAAACTTTCTATCCATTGCTCGGGAGAGTGGTCATGGGTGTACATAGATGCAGTTTTTCCCTTCATCGAGTACGATAGCATAAATGGTGGAGATTATACCCCCACAGCTCGGTTGGCAGAGTACATGTGGCTCTTGACCCTGCGAGAATTAACGGGGGTCTTCAATATCCAGCTGAGGAAGAATCGGGGGCAGAACTTACAACTTCTCTCGAAATCATCTGTTGGTAGGAGGTGGGGTGAATGCCTATACCAGACATTCGATTCAAACCTCGAAATTCTTCACAGCCGGTGAGCCTGGAGAGGCAACCTCACAACGCAGCCGAACTATCAACCGTCTGACTATAGAATTGGCCTCACATAGGGACGTAATTCTGCATCGGAAGTGATATACGCGATGTGGAAATAAGGGGTGTGGATGTATAGAGAGAGAAGGCTCTGAGCTTCTAGAATTTCACAGCAAGAGCCAAACCGACACCACGTGGCAACCCAAAAAAATCCACCTCATTTGAATCATACATCATCACGCACAGTTAAACAAACCTTTATGAACAGGACCGGGAGCATTTTAGTTACCATCGATGCAATACCTGGTAAGGCGATAGTGTCTAGAGAAGCTCCGGAGTCGTATGTAGTGATATATTTCGCTCGCCAAATGCTCTCACCATCGACTCTCTATCATACAAGGAAAACACTATACAACATATTTTTGAAATACGAGGGTCACACGTCTTCATTGTATTAATGCGTAAGCCGGAAAGTATGGGCGTATGTATGGATGCATAAGGGTCCTGTAAACGCATGTGTTTTTAGTCGAGACGAGGCGGCATAAAACGCATGCATGGACGTCGTCCTCGGTATGTGCTCTATAGAAGCCATTAAGGCACATCTCCATGTCCTGTATGATCCAAGTCCATCCAAATACACCGGCAATCACGAACAGCCCGGGTACATCAGGATTAATACTTCCAAACCGCGCGCTCCAGCATACATCTACCTGGCGTCCAATACCATTTACCCCACCAGTTCCGAGTCCCTTCCATCTGTATCCGAGTATATCCTTCCTTCTCAAGGGGCCAGGATTCGAAGTGCCGTCCAATTACTGAGGCGGCGAAAGTACCTCCGCTGAGCCTTCCAATACACAGAGTCTGATGCAAGATCCACTCTGCCCCTACATTCAGTATCTACGTCATCTATTCTCCGATCCGGTTGCAGAAACCCCGTACATTTGTGGCTGCTTTCTAGCAGTATCGTGCTGGCTTTTCTCCCACACGGAGTGTAGCCGGAGATTCCAATTGCCTCTGCAGCTTGCCCACCCACAGCATGTTTCTAAATCCTGGATGGAATTGAGACGTCCATTGCACATGCTCAGTTTAAACCCTCAGTGTACGTGTGCTCCATCCATCAGGGATGCACAGGTTGTGGATGAAATCCCTCCCCCTCCTGCTCCCTGTGTAGAACCGCCGAATCTTAGGCGATTGAGGCGTCCAGGTCCACAATGAAGGGCTCTATCGGGCCGTATTTACCGACTCAACGGTAGGGGACCCTGGGCAAAACTCTCCCGGGACTGGGAGTACCCGGCAATCCGGCCCGGCCTGGATCCGAGGCTAGGACTCAAGAAGGAGGAGGCGCAATATATATAGAGTACCCCGTATCAAATAAGCGAGAGGACCAAAGAGGAGATTTGGACAAGAGAAATTGGGGTGGGGGTGAAAACCAGTGATGATGATGAGATGAGATGAGATTAGATGAGATGGATAGATTAGATTAGGCTAGTCACGGGGTTCAGTCAGTCGCTCAATTTGACTTCATCTTTTCCTTTCATACATCGCTTTTCGCCTCCCTACCGACTACTCCTGGTGCGGGGACTTGTTGACCCGAGTATTATTCTGTGTGTATCAGCGTTTTCTGCTAGAAGGTTTCTATTCGTCGGGCTGACTAGGTGTCAGCACAGCCAACCTCAAGTCTGAAGAACGAATAGAAACACTGGTGTGGAAGCTGCGTGAACTAGAAAAATTGCGAACTTGCGAGTGCAGCACAGTCAGTCAGTTTCAGCCACGCTTCACCATCCACTTTGTATTTGCTGGTAGTGGTGCGCCTTGCCTTTTGATGCCTTACGTAGGTCGATCAATATTTCTCCACTTTCTCCCACATGCCACCTCAGCCATCGAAGAGTTCCTGAGCAGCAGCTAGGGTCCTTTTCTCTCGTCCCAAGCTCCTTGCGTATCTAGGTGCATCACACGGCTCGGCTAGATATCCAAGACGAGGCTGAAACTGCTCGTGCAGAGATATAATGCATTTCTACAGAACCGAACCGAAGTTTTAGGAGGCGAACTCTCAAGTTGGATGGAGAAGACGCGACGTTTAGCTTGGGTTGGTGAAGAGACGGCCCTTGCGTGCAGGTTTGTAACGCGGCACCTCGGTGGCCGCATATCAATCGCGTTGGTTCTGATGCCGGTTAAAAGTATAGAAACCGTCAAGCTTTCTGTTACATAACGTAGGTAGGGTGTGAGACACACGTGCACGGGGGCTACATACTAGAGGAGCTACGGTGACTTGACCTGACTTGCGGTAAATAATGGTAAACGATATCGATATGGGTTTTGGAGGTAAGAATGTACCGACCGACGGAGACGCGGGTGGGATCCATACTAGAGACCAGAGTGCTCTTTCAAACAAGGCTTGCGCCTTGGCATTGCGCCTTGGCATTACGCCTGACAGAATTTTCTCCACTTCCGCTCAGCAATCTACAGTGTCCGAGCGGCGGGCTTCTCCGGCAGTCGTTCCTCTCTCCGTTACCTAAGGCCATTCCAGAGGATTTGCTACCGTAAAGGCTAGATAAGACACAGCACTAATCACCGCGGGACCCGTGGCATAGTGACTCGGCCACAATTTTAGTACCAGACGAGCTCGTATCGAACATATTCACAGCAAGCAAGCTTTCCGGCCAGGCCTTTGGATACAAATATAACCGTGGTGAAACCTCGCTCTTTTCGAACAGGGCTTACAGCTAGCTGGTCGCTAATCATCATCCTACTTCTATGTCGCTAAAACATGGAAGACTGTTATCGCTTCTGCCCTGGCCGGGCTTACGTCTCAGAGATGCCCGTTTACGGATCATTGCAAACCGACATCTTGACTCCTATAGCTTGTGCGGAAGACCGAACGACCGAAATGAAATGACGTGGTAAAGGACGAGCACAACAGGCAACTGAAGCAAACGAAGCAACATAAGAGATCCACTATGAAGTCCAGAGCAAGATTCTTCCAGCAGAGCATGCAAACGCGATCATTCCCAGGGATATGATTGGCGGGGATGACACGGTCCGCCACGGAATTTGTAGTTAACTGCGCTCAACGGTGAGGGGATATAGATATCTTCCGCTCCAGATTCTGCATAAGCGTGCGACTCCCGCAGCGGAGTACCCGCCTTCCAGGTTTCATGACAGCTACGATAAAGACTGGAATGGGTTCCCAACTTCTGTGGATACGCGGCGTGGTTGCTGATTGGGGTAGCGGTGAGAAAAGGGACGCAGGGGCAGGAAGGTGTAGAAGGTGTTGTGGTTGTTGTGGTGTTGTGGTGTTGTGGTGTTGTGGGGTTGTTGTGGGGTTGTTGTGGTGTTGTGGAGAACATGTTCTTTTTCCGTGTTATTTACGGGACGGGGACAAATACGTGATCAAACAGTAGCCGTACGCGTGTCAATTCAGCAATGATCCTCCACATCAAAAGAATGGGTGTCGATCATGACTTGCGGCAAATAACGGTAAGCGATATCGACACGGGAATTTGGACGTCAGTATATACCGATAGACGGAGACCCGGGTTTGGTACGTAGGCCGGGTGGAAAGGTTGGGTTGGAACAAGAATAAGCAAGCAATGTATGAATGAACCTTGGATGCATATATTGAACGATAATCTTCGCACAGTAGCGCTCCACCCATTCTTTTATACCCCCACTCTCCAACATCAACAGATAAGTTACTTTTTAATATGTTTGAATTCCATTATGCCCCGTATCTCATAAAGACCGAAGCATCAGACCTGGTCCGCCATCGTTTCCGACAGCGAGAAGGGGGGTTCTTCAGAGTTCAATTGCAATTGGGTTATTCTGTGGTCCGTCTGACGCTCTGTTAACGTCACTATAAAGAAAAGAAGTGAAATGAGCAACACGGGTTGTAGACGGGCCGCCGCACTAAGGAGGAAAGCAGAGTTGAAAGTTGACGCGCCTTTTATACGAGCGTAGAAGCGGCAAAATTTTTCGCGAAGTTACCCGGCATCGTAGGCTGGATTGAAGCAGTCCAAGTGATGAGACGGTGGAATTGAGTTCCAGGGGGAACATGTTTGATTGAAAATGATGGTGTGAGATAACGAGCGTCTATATCGATCGAATTTCTTGTGAAAAGTGGGGATATCCGAGGTAGTGGGGTTGGTTGTCACGATATTTTCTGGAAGCCTGTCGGTACCAGGAACATATGGCTGTCTGAAACGGCTGGAACTTCACATCTTGAACTGCCGAGCGCCCACCGCGTCAAAGTTAACATCACGTTTTTCGAATTTTGACTTTGCGTGTACCAAATATGGTGCGTACCTGAGTGTGTACGTACCCTTCATCTTGTTTCCATGCATGCTGCAGCCCATCGCCCCACGAGGTGATGGGCATCCAATGCGGCCATTCCAACTATATCGACTATCTATCTATCCACCTATTGCAGACGGGTACCTGCATTCTTCTTCCGATGGACGGATGGGATGGGTTTGTGCAGGCAGCTTTTCGCGATGGAATGATGCGATGCGGTTACGTTTCGGGATTCCGTTATCCGTCAAAAAAAAAGGCGACACCTGAGGTACACATAACGAACCTGCACTGCAACATCGATGTAAGAAACCGTGGAGTGAGCTCCGAACCCCCAAGACATGAACTTTTCCTATAATCAGCGGCATTCCGCCGGTGTTTCGACTTTCCAACATCAGAGTTTTTGGTTAGGCTTCACTTTTCCTTCAAGACAGCGGGAGAGGGGGTACATACGTGAAGACGTGGAATTGTTTATTCTCCAACGTGGGGTGGTCATCATATTGTGTATCAATCGGCGAAGAAGCCTAGTTGTAACCTTCTGGAATATGTGGGGGGGAGAGGAGGAGTGCGTGCATCATTGAGTGGCCACAATGAATCCTCGAGTGCCTTGAATTGCTAAATGCCGTGCAAGTACTCTGATCATCACCATTGTGGGGATCTTGACAATTGCAACCGCCGCGTCTGTAGTGCAATCTCAAAGAAAAATAGATAATTTTATGTTCATTGTTGAGGCTTGGTTCTAATCGCTTACGAGTATTCAGATGCCATTATGGAAAAGATACCCTCCGTTGCGGAACGGGGAACAACCATCTCCATAAGCTCTCCTCCGAGGCAACTCGCATCATTTAGGCGCGCGATAATATTCTTCGGATATTGGTTGCGTGTGTACCTAATGTATGCAACATACCAGGAGGGACTTTGCGCTTGCTGAAGATAACCTACAAGCGTAAAGTACAGCCTGCCGCCGGACATGCTGCATAGGTACATTATTCTGCAACCATTTGGCCACAAGGGACCGAGGGGCTGAGGGACACACGACATATTATTTGTGCTACATAGATAACATGTGGGGATTTTTATAGATGCCGTAACAACTGCGATGCGAGCTTATGGTGTTAATTTCGAGAATCCACACCTGTGGGACAAGCAAGATCATTTTTGAACTGGTGCTCTCAACCTCGATCTCGATAATCGTACAACTATAGGAAGTCCGGATACGATATGTCTGGTAATCAAGGCGAACGAGGCAGTAGAGACCGTTGGATGGTTACTGGCATATCTACCGCGCGCCGATGGTAATCGGCAGCTGATGGAATGTAGCCGAAACGCAAGGAAACTTCCGAGCGATCCAATTTCAAGCCGTTGCCAATGATGTAGACGTGATCGCAAAAGCTGCGATGATTGGATACCTATGTATCTGAATTTTGTTTTGGCATCAAAAATCGAGATATCCGCGGAGTATGAATGAAATGAACTCTGATAGATTGATAGGAACATATGGAAGAACAGAACACCTATTATTCGGCGAAGGTGAAGAGTATCATGTTGCAATTTTGGGGTTTCGATGTATGCTATCATCTTTGTCCCCCCACTCCTAGATATCGATATGGAGGGAATTCGGCGAAAAGCTGACTGTCGGGAGTGCCTCCGTTCTAGCAGATAACGGTAGGTATGGTCTTGTCAAGCTTTGATATGCTCCCCTAGCTAGTTATACGTTAGTCCACGATGCTTTTGCGACTCCACTTCTCTGCAGAACCCACAGCGTTTTTTTCATCCCACGTTGAAATCTCCTGTCACGTGAATGGTACCTGGCTCATGTAACATCATGGCTTGTTTCCACCAGTGTGGTACCTGCAGACGATTGTCTGTATCTGCAATGTCGGCGACGAAAGTGCATTATTTCTTGGTGACGGAGGCGGTGGTGTTGCTGGAAGCCATCTTCTGCCGTTCTATGATTCCGGCGAGTCTCTGACCCCACCCCACGGATACGGGCAAAATTGGGAATAGATCGCCAGGAACATGTCAGTTGGATTTTGTTGTGGAGCCGGCCGATAACCTTGATGGTAATGGTGTTGGATTTTGGCGAAGTGGCGTTTTGCGAAACTTGCTTTTTCGTGTTTAACTCTGCAAATAGGGCCCGGGGTCTGTCGATAAAGGGTATCATCGACGAATCGTAACCAACAGCTGGTAAATTGCAGTGTTACCACTGCTCAGTGCATACGTCGAGATGATTGGGCCGTGAGGATGGTCGGCTTCTATTTTTCTAACCACTGAAGAATCCGAGATTGTTGGTTGGTGTTTTTTGGGCCTCTTCCTGTTTATCTTTTCATGTAAAGTGTATAGAGGCGCGCGGTCTTCTCAGCGCCCATGGAGAGTGGCCCAGCGTCATCGTGTTGTAGTGCTGGGTTGGAAGTCCCAGACGCAAGTTGCTGATGGTCAAAGCGCTGGCGGCGAAATGGGGTCAGGCACGGGCGGCGAGGTCACCGCTCCTTAGCCAGACCAATACCAGGCCGCCCGCCCCGCGGTATCAAAAGTCATCTAGAAGGATCTTTACATACAACAGATGGAGATGTCTGCATCCTCTGGGGAACGATCCACCGGATTTGCTCATTCGGCATTATCCGCCTTGTTCCTGCGTAAGCCTGTCTTAGCGCCCTGACCTCGTTCTCCACCATCGCTCTTTCCGTCCCGCACGAGGATGAGGCTGCCCAGCTCCGACCTCTTTGTTGCGTCCGAGGTACATTGGCAGCCAACCAGGTGTCCCGATGGGGTAGTGCAGCTGCCCCATTCGTCCGTCCCCCGGCAATTGCGAATGCGCTTGGCTCAGTTCACATGCGCAAGCCGAAGCAAAAAGAAACCAATGGGAACACCAAACGACGACGCGGTGTGTTCATCTACTTCCGTATTGGGGATGGCTGTGACGCAGCATGGATGGTCCATCAGCACCCTTGCACCAAGAAATCTCGGCAGTCTTTTTTTAGTTCTGGTGTGGTGGCCGCCGTTTTGCTCCTGCGTCCTTCTCAGCGCGCAACAAGCAGCCTCCAAACAGAAGTCGTCTTTCATCCCATCCTCTTGACCTGTAGGTCGCAACACCCGCCAACTGGAATGCAGAGCCCAAAGAAAAAAAGAGGGCATCACCAGAGGGCATCACCAAAGGGCATGACAGTGAGCATCTCGGGGTGGCGAAGCCCAGGGATTATGAAGGGCCGTTCGTTCCACCTACAGTATCTCATATCTCCGGGTCATCTAAGGCAACGAACGAGCAATGGCAAAACTTAGTCAATAATAATCATACACATGATCATGTTGATGAACAAAAAATACAAATCATAACGCTTTCGCCGAAGCAATGATAGGCGGGTATGATCTGTCTTTAGTTACGCGGAGTTACATTTTACCCCGCCGGTGTCTATCAAGCGTATCCAACATCGTAATCACCATATCGCGCTTTCCCAAGGCCCTGGTCACTCCACTCTTGGGTCCAACGACCGATGTGAGCCGCGTTATTGGATGGAATTTATTTAGCGTGTAATATGGGGCGCTCTTTTGGTGTTCTAAGTTCGGTAGCAACAGGGCAACTGGTAGGTAACTAGAGCTCTCGAGTTGTATGAGAGAGCTCTTGTGATGTTGGGCAAATGTGGTTATGTTCTCTCATTTGTGCATACTTGACCTGACTGACGACAGTGTTGCGATGCCTCAGCAGCTGTGGGACTCGACTCGAGGGCGGCAGTACCCAGCTCCAAAGACAATTGGATGAAGATCCTCAACCTCTAGCCGTTCTTGTACCATTTTGGTGTCTGACTTCTGCACGAAGAGGTCATATTTTTTCCTGAGTTGGATCGGGGCCGGCAATTGGCTGGATATGGAAAATGCACAGCACCACACATCTCTAACACCGCCCGTTCATGGTACTGCAGCTTCTGCTGTGCCCTGTCCTTTGCATCGTTCGGTTCACAAGAATCATAATAATCCACTAATCGATGCACACCACCCTCTCCGAAAAATAATAATAATATTTGGGCGGTGTGCCGTGCCTTCCTTTCCTCTTCTTCTTTACCCTCGACTTCGCCGCCGCGTTCAGACCTCTTCCGTCGTCGTGGTTTTCTTGACCGTCCTTCTCTAGCTAACTAACCCTCTTTCCTTCCTTTGGATCCCTCTTTTTCGTACATGTGGTGCTAGCGGTCTCCCGACTTCTCCATACCTTACCTTCCTTTTGGTTTTTATTTGATTTCAGCTTCATTGCACGGCTTCATTGCTCAATACACCACTGTCGGTCGACTTGGAATACCCATAACCCTTTGGATACTACCCACTGGAACTCACTGCAGTTTCTTGAATTCTCTCATTACACAAAACTTCAAGGGTATCCTCATTGTCAATCAGCAGCAGCGCCGAACGAACTGAAAATCGCATATTTGGAAGACCTGGCTGTACACCTACACTACGCATACACTCATTAATCGATCCTCTGGGATATACGAAAAGAAAGAAACACTAGAACGATTATTATAGCTACCTATTAGTACCAGTGCGACAGCTATCGTCGACACATCTTACTTTAATCGAGAATCCATATACAATTAATTCAACCATCGCAATGGAGTCAACATCATTCCTCTACTACAACCCTGGTACTGCGAATCAACAATCAAGACAACATGGCCAGTTCGTAAGCCATCCACCCAATGGACTCTCTCAGCAGCAAAAGTCAGTTTCCTACAGCGACAGATCACCTCCCAACTGCTCTCTACCGATGCCATTCCCCTCTATAGTGTACTCTTCAAGACCGTCTTCCTCACCTCACATTCACGCGCCGACTCCTATGCTCACACTCACTGCGGAATCCCTTCAGAAATCGTCAGGTCTTCTGACACCATCTTCGCCCAGCCTGCTTGGAATGGACGGTCCTAACGGTGGAGATGTATATTTCTTCCCCCCGACGCCTACACTTGAGAGCTCTGAGGCCGCTTCGGCAATGAGCTCACACCTGGCAACTCCCATCAACCAACCTTGGGTTCTCGAGGAGGGTTGCAATGGGACTCTTACCCCCGAACTTGAGCTGCCTTCCACGCCTCAGTTCTGGAAGGAGCGATCACCGATTTCTCCAGGTATGCGATTGTGATTGTGAACCAAAAGTGGAAATTTACTAATGCGGACGCAGTGTGTGCATTCCCTATGAACTACATGTCCTCGCAGCCGAGCCCAACCCTCATGCTCTCGTGCCCATCACTATCTCCCTCTGGCTCTGACCACTCCTCATCTTCCGAGGTCGACTTTTGCGACCCAAGGCAGCTTACTTACCCTTCTCCAAATGCATCTGGCTCCGAGAACGATCTTGAACGCCACTACCCCAGGATTGCATCTGACGAGGATGATCACCGGTTCTACCTTAATTCGGACAAGCTTCAGATCAAACTTGAGGATAATGAGATCACCAGTTTTAGCCTTGGCCTCCATGAGTGTGATGACATGGTCTCTGACATGATGGAGGTTCCCATAGGGACCATTAACCCTGCAGCTCTTTTCGGCGGCAGCAAGAGGTCTCGAGAGGAAGAGGAGGAGTCTTTGGAGTTTGACTCCAGTGACGATGAAAGTGTTTTGGGTGAATCAAATGGAAATAGCATGTTGATGCCACCCAGCCCACCTGCCTCTGACTTCTCTCGACGAAACTCGGTAGATCCTCCCCGGCGGACATGGAAGAAAGTCAAGACCGAGTTTGATAACACCGACAACGAACTTGACGACATAATTGCTGAGGCCAAGCGCCGAGGAGTTGAGGAGGATGCTTGCGATGACCATGATCACCATGGGTTTCTCCAACCATTTTCCTGCAATCTGACCCCTGCGCCTACTGAGGGCTCTTTTAGCGAACACTCGGACTGTGGCTACTCTGACGAGCATGAAATCACGCCTGCTCCGGTGGTGCGTCGTGGTCGTAAGCAGTCGCTGACTGAGGATCCTTCCAAAACCTTTGTATGCCATCTCTGCACTCGCCGCTTCCGACGACAAGAACACCTCAAGAGACACTTCCGGTCTCTTCACACCAAGGATAAGCCATTTTCGTGCAATGAGTGTGGAAAGAAGTTCTCCCGATCTGACAATCTGAGTCAGCATGCCCGGACTCACGGTAGCGCCATTCATATGTCTCTCATTGATGGCACCGAGATGATGGGAGAGGAAGGAATGGAGCACCACATGCACCCACAGCACGGCGGCCCATTAGGGATTGTCCTTGTCGATGCGGTACAGGTATCTTCGGGTCTCATCAAGGAGAAGCTGTCGAACGCAGCCTCAGAAGCTAAGAAGAACCGGCGACAAAAGAAAAAGCGAGATGAGTAATGATGTGCGCGCGTAAGGAAGCTTTTGTTTAAGGGAATGGTTCTATTTTAAGTGTGGAATTACCGGCGCTTTTCATGTCATTTTTCGGTGTTTTTGTTTTCCCCCATGTATTATGCCAGCTTTTGCTGCTTCCGGGCAAATAAAGCTGCTGCATATTGTCATATGTTTGTGTCTCGGTGTGGTTCTCCTTTTAGATGCCCAGGTGTTGGGGGATGGTTTCATTTTTATTTCTCTTTGGTTTCGGCGAACTTTCATGGAGCGGGATGGGAATGAGCAACTGTGTTTTTTACAAGTTGTTTTTGGGGGTGACAAAAATTTTCTCTCGCATCACTTAATGCAGCGCAACATTTTAACGGGGTGAAATGAAGGGGATGCATTTTCTTGGACTAATTGGGCTGGGAAGGAAAGAGGAGGGATATCGATATACCTATGTCTTTTGCTTCGAATGCCACCTATTTTCACACTACATATGATGGACGCACGACTACGAAGGAGCACGAATTCATCATCGCATCATCATCAGTACCTCAAAAAAATTTACCTTAATGGCGGGAAAGTCGAGCAAGCATCGATTGGGAGTAGCTTTTTCTTTTTACTTCTTGTACTTGTTTATTGCTTTTCGACTTCTTTTTCCACTTGTTTTTTTGTTTAACCTGCTGAGCTTGGGTAGCGATGATGGGGACTGTCTGGACAACATCGGCGTTCGCGACATCATCGAATCTGAGCAGTAGTTGGGTCGGCCGGCGTGATACGGGGAATTTGGTTTTCTTGGATCCATTGTTCTGGCGCGGTAGCATGTATCTTAACGTTTGTGTATCTTTCTACTTTCTTTCTATTGCTAGGAATAGGGCTGGACGGGTGGGTGGGGGTTTTTGGTTAATTGCACCTTTTTGTTCCATATTCATTTCTCCACGCCTGGTGTGTGTATCTGAGTGTACTATGACGGTATTGTGCGTTGATGTTGTCGTGTGATAGGAAACAGAAATATCCCTTCACACACGTGAACGTTTCGTGAGGGTTTCAGCTGAAAAGGCATCTTCCGCAGAGATCGGCAACAGCAGCAAGTTAGAGCAATCCGTTCCTTGAGGGCTACTCTAGCCCGAGGCGTTGTATGCAGGTATTCAGCGCATTCAACGCCTCGGCGAATTTGTGGTGCACTGCAAGCCACTCAAGACGCCCCGGAATTACTACTGGAGCAGCTGGACATGGAACCTCGGTCTTAGAGTGGAGAGTACCGACCGGTGCGTACGAGGCTACGAGGCGGGCATTGCATCCATATGATCCGGTGGGGCTCAGCCACCATGCTTCTTTCTTGCCGCCACCAAAGCCTAAGCTCCACAAAATAGCCTACTATGATGGAGCCAGCTAGCCAGCCAACTCATCCCCGAAGATCCAGAAAACGAGGACCGTGTACTGGTATACCCGGGCTAACTCGTTACCCCATTACTTTGTGCGGAACCAGACCAGCTAGCACAGGCCCGTCGTTTCACCCTGGAGGCGCGGCCGAGACATTTAGCCCACTCGCTAGTTGGGACAGAAATCTGCGGAAGGTGGGGAGGATGGAAAGAAGCTATGGAATTCTACAGCTACGGAGCTTTTCATGGCATTCGCCAGAGGTGAAGATATTCTTCCACCATATCCACCCCACTCGGCGACGTGGTATCTCTATCTATTTCGGTTGTACGGACAGAGAAATTGGAAGGTAATATTTTGTGCTACATTCGTCAAAGGAAGCTGCTCATATGATACCCGGATAAGTGGAAGAGTGGAAAAGAATCATCGATGGGGCGTTTGAGTGAGTGATTTTTTTAACGATTTGTGGGTTACCAGTGTCATGGTGGCGGAAGAGAACGATGGATGGGCATGGGTCCGCCGACGAATTCCCTGCAAAGATGGTGAAGGATCTCGAGAAGAGAAGACTCGGTGATGCTGAGTTATTGAGGATGACCCTTAGAACACTGGTGAACCAAAAATATATCGCTCATCTACTGGGAACAATTTCCTGTCACGGAAATATTTCTTAGTTTGTGAGTGCGTGTTCAAGTTTTGCATACTACACGTAGTGTTAACGAAACAAAAAGTTTCAAGTTTCCTTCCCATCGTGGCGTTAGAGTCATAAAATGTGACTCGGTGTAGAATAAAGGGTAACATTAGCATATATTTTTCTTTTTTCTGAGTGTATAAATAATGTATACCTATCTCCTTCGAAGTACTCTACTTGTAGACTAAACTTTAAAATATGGTATCCTGCGGCGGCAGGAGTTTCCGATATTCCATACTCAGCTTCTCGGCGGTGTCCACCTCTACACCACCATTTCTATCAACAGTACTATCATCCCACGCAGTTTTTGGTCCTGCTCCTGGCGGTTTGATAGCAACAGGATGTTGCGCAACAAAAGACTGTCTGGCATAATCAGACTCTGCAAACTCTTCCGGCTTTCTAGGGTGCAGTTCATATTTCATCAAGTCAAACCCTGAACCCGTCCAGCCGGGGAAGCCTATCGTTTGTTATTTCCGAGCTTCTAGAAGAACCAGTATAAATGGGTAAAAAATTACATTCTCGACACAGCCCAATCTTTTCGTCAACATATGGATTCTCTAAACAGACATAACACTTTTCCCGGGGAACATTTTGTATTGGCATTGACACTGCTACTTCCTTGGTACGAAGGCCTGGGACTGCAGGGGAGGGGGCGGAGTGTCGGAATGTCAAGTGTCGACAGTTTCTGCACAGCCCCCTCTTAAGTCGCGCGCCGTCAATTTGGGGTGAATCGCAGTCACGGCAGATCTTGGTGCCGGAGGGTGAACGCTTGAGCTTGATGATATGGGTGGGACGACCTGGATATCACTTCTCAGCACATGCCAGTATGGACACGAAGATATGCAAACATACATGTTCGGCAATACCAACCATCCTCTTTCCTCCGCACATCCGAGGACCTCACTCCGCAGGTCATGCACGCATATTCCGGGACCCATTCCCTCCAGCCATCTGTCCTTGGTTCCGAACGGGTTTTTATCCGCCGCTGCCGCTGTTCAACGCTTCCAGTGATTTCTTGTCGCCGTTGGATCGCTATTGCATCGACGCATCCAAAACTTTCATCAGAAGTTTCGCAGCTTTTGCTTGAACATGGAGATGAAGTAGGAGATGGGGAATGTTTGGTTTTGCTGCGAAGGCTCTTGGCACGATTGATCAGGGAGCTGGATTGTGGGGCAGAGGAGCGAGAGACATTTAGCGGAGAAGGCGGGCTTCGGGATGAGAAAAGACCGCGGACCTTGTTCCGGAGGCCTGGTTTGTCGTTGTTTTCGAGATGTACTGGCGATAACATGGTCGTGGAAAGATGGTATGCAGAACTTGTAAGAGTGGCTAAGATACTTCATTGTGCGTGGGTCAAGGTGAATATAATAGAGGGGAGTCGTTATGGAAGCTAGAAGAGTCGAGAGTGTGAAGAGGTTCCACTTGAAAGTGGGGTATTGTTAGGGGTTTGGGAAGTGATAGTGGGGCGAAAGTTCCAGATTAATCTTTCCATGATGAACGTGGAGACAAGTAGTGGTGAAGGGGACAAAGAAGAGTACATCTAGCATTCAGTGTCAATGTCCAGAGTGAGCTGACTCGGGTCTTCTTATCAAGAACAAAGTTAGATGGCCGATTCATTTTGAGAGTCATGACTTCCCTAATATAAGAGTCGTCGTCGTAGTTCATGATCACCAAGGTTCTAGAGTCCACCACATACTAAGCATTAAGCGCTTTACTCCACTGTTAGACACGCCAGCCCTTCAATAACGAGTAGACGCTGGTCTATTAGGACTACGGTTTAAAATCTCCATAGTTCTTCACCCTACCCACCTACGATGAAAGCATGGATCCGTAAGATCTTTCCCGGCTGCTTCAGAAAACCCTATGACTACGAAGGAGAGCCAGAGGAATTCCTTGCAAGAGGACGCCTGTCCTGTCTTTACTGTAACGACCCAGCTCACACTTCGCGACAGCACTTCGCACTTGTAGAACCGGAACTAGCTACGGTGGGATATCTGCACATATCTGATGCTACAATACACTTACACCAGAGAACGTCGAGGCTGCCAGGTGGAGCCAGGTCGCATGTCCAAAAAACAAGCGGGTACCGCGTACCTGCAGCTTGGCAGCAATCACGGCAACTTCGACTGGTGTCTGGCTCAGTCGTAAGACGTGAGGATCTACATCATGCCGTTGGCCATACGCGTACACTTGCTGCCCCTCAGCAATTAAGTAGGGAGTCTTTCATGAGTGAATGTGGGATAGGGCCTCCAGATATGTCTAGAGTCTCAAGCCCAGTTCATCCCCCAGAAAACAGGGACCCGGCAACGGAAAAGGCAAAGCAGCTTATTCCTCTGGAATCAGATGATAGTAGAAGACAACGGAGGTTTGATGAAGTGCAAGCACGCCCACCATATCCCGATGTAGAGCTTATGCCAGGGACCAACTCCCGATATGCAACGAAGCACTGGCATGAGATATATGACAACCTGGATGAAATGACAGAGGCCCAAGCCATTCCCTACGTATCCCCAGTTATTCCACTGTCGCAAGCTAGCCGCAGCCGCGCTTCTATTGGTGAGTACAAGACAACCTCCCAGCCCCCTAATACCCCGCGCAACCTGTCGAGCGAGCCAGTGGTGTCAGACAATGAGCTACCACATCTTCGTCCGACTTCAGACAGTAGTAGAAGTGCTACCCCGTGGAAACCGCAGACCCCATCCAAGTACGTTCGGCCCCACTCAGCTTACTTCCAAGTACCAAAACCCGGTCATAGCACATCATTAGAGACAAGAGGTATCGCCGGGGGGGCCTGGTCGGTAGCGGGGTCTACGATAGTATCCCCACCCACCCTCCCGCACCAGCCGGACGCAAATTGTTCCATGAGACTTCTAGAGCTGCCGCCTCCAAATTCCGTGTCTCCCGAAGGGTTTCTTGTGGAGGATTATGATCGCGAGCTCACAGGCCTCTGCATTGCATGGGAGGGATCGTAATCAAGTGCGGTGTTTGGGATGTCTGGATTGTTTGTCGATGTAACTTGCGGTGACAGGAATGGGGCGGCTAAAACCGGTTAGCTATTGAGTTATTGTTTGCTAGACATGGCTGATCATAACTTTAAATTTACGGGCTTTTATCCCCCCCGAAAATCCGTATTATGTCAGATAGCCCTCTTTTCGACAATATACGCAGGATAGCTCTAACTGCCAATCCAGCAAGGAAATAATTCGCAGCATTCTTTTCATAACTACTTGTGTCTATATTGACATCTCTGTTATTACAGCTGGGAGGTGGGTGGGAAGCACTGCTGATAGGTGGTTAGTTATTGCTATCGCATTGGAGAGAATGACTTGAGTCATTCAGTTTGATATATAACTAATGACTACTTAATTAGTCATTGCTTTTGCCGTTAAATTGCAACAAAAACACGCTCCATCATCCAATTCAGCAAGAGCGTCAATCAGCAACCATTCTACCCAGTTTCCTTTCGCTTTTTATCCATCTTTTGAACATTCAATCTTACAATCAAGTTCATAAACATGAAGGGTTATCCTACATAATTATTTGAAAACGGGGGTTATCCTGTATAATACGGATTTTCGGGGAGTTATTCTACATAAAAGCCGCTCCGTTAAATTTAAATTCAAAGCTCTTTGGCGTCTGGTATGTGCGCTGGTACTTCACATCCACAATTTATATTATATACAGCCCTTTATCTTACCGTATTCAAGCAATATGCAGGATTTATTCTCCTCGGGAATGCTCAAAGTGTATACACAGAATTCTGGGATCCAGTAATTCAAACTTTGCTAAATGTGTCAAAGGCACTAAGAAGCTTCTCAAAATATACAATCACAAATACTGGCACCTTCATTCATCCATCATCATACTTCAAAGTGCACCATACGTCCTCATAGATATATCACACCTAGCCCAACCAGCACCAACCCAAGACTGTAGCTTGAGTCAGACCATCTAACTGATCCAAACGCTCCCTATCCCCACTCATTGCACGTCTCCCCTAACCCGCACAGAAAGCAACTCACTACTAGAGCTCGGCGAGCTCGGCGAGATCAGCTCCACATATGCAATGAAATTTAAAGTTCGTAGTTGCGGGGATATGTTGTGCCTAGGTGAGAAACGGTGGTGGGTCTAGGGAGATCCTAAGCTCATAGTCTTGTAGGCTGTTTAGAGAATTAAATCCCAGCAGGATGTTCCATGGCGGCCCAGGGGAGCCATACCGAGTCGGAGATTATGTTCCCCATATTACACTATATAAAACTCTAGCTAGATATCCCTCCCCAGCGATGGACGACCCTCAGTAGATGGCCATACACCGTGTTTTACTCATCTACAGAACTCGGAATGCACCCGACCGAGTTTTTGTATGGCAAGCCATTTGGGATCCTATGGTACAAATCGTGACTGGACTTAAATGGACATCACTTTTGAATAATTGGCACTCTTAAAACTTTCTTTGCACGTAACCATGTGAACTTAGCGTCCTTAAGCCTCGGTGTGATGATATTTAGAAGTCGGTGCTCCTGAGGCACTGGGTCTTGCGAGGTTTGTTTGTTTATAATCATTTTGTTTTCAGCCGCTTGCAGCTATGACATACATTTTTCCCCAAGTAATCCTTCCCACTCCATTGAAATACAAAAGTAAAAACAAAGTAAAGTCGTGGGCCCTTCCACCACCCTCATCTCCTTAAACGCACCAACTTCAACATCAACTTTCACCTCCCAGGACTCTACTCCTCGTCCTCTGAGCTCTCCGCCTCCTCCTCCGCTCCAACTGGGTCTTGCGAGGTACACATGCATTAAGTCGAGACTTGGAACCGAGTGCCTTAGTATGATTCTGTGTTACAGTTCCTTATCTTAGCGCAGCTTGGCGGCTCCCCTGCCCCGCACCTCTCATCTCACCACCCTCCACGTTACCTCCTAGTAAACATCGCGTCTTCCCACTCAACATTACCTCCTCTAAACAACACCGTCATGTCTTCCTACCCCGAAATTACCTCTGGCGCTCAGCTGCAGACGCTATTAGAAGGCCCAAAGCTCACCATCGTTGCCTGTGAGCTTTCCCGCTTTCCGCCGGTTCCATGCGGCCAAAGCCAAGTTGCGATAGGAGCTGACTGTCTACCGTGAGACAGTCTACAAGAATGCTCATGAGGTTCTCGATACCATGGGCGCTATCGCCGGCCGAATTACTGACAAGGTCCGCTTGGCACGCTGCGATCTGAACAGGAATGGGTGGGCCGAGACGCAGTACCATGTCACGACGTACGTTTACTTTCCGGTGTCTTTTCACTAGATACAATGGTAGGGTGAGGTATTGGGAGCTCGCGAGATGTGGTCTTCTACAAAGAAGCCGCAAGCTCGATGTTTCCGCATCCACCTCGTCTTCCATCTATGTCCCCAGCCGTTTAGAAAGCTAATTTCATCTGCCATAGAGACCCCACCTTCCTTGCCTTCAAGAATGGAACCGTTGTTCAACGCATGTCCGGTGTCACCGAACTCATCGAGAAGCTCCCAGATCTTTCCAAAACCATTGAGAGCAGTGCCGACGGTGGGGCCTCCAGCTCCGACTCCTACTGGTTAGGAGCTCCCATTACGGCCAAAAACTACTCCAACATAACCTCCAGCGTCGAAACCTCGGGCCTTGATATCATGAACGCAAACACTGCGATCGGCTCCGCACGCATCCTTTTTGAGGGCACCAAACCATCTGGTCTCAGCAACAAGGGGAAAGGGAAGGGCGAGGTCAATGATTGGGTAGAGAGCGATACCGACGAGCAGCTCATGCTTTTCGTTCCATTCCAGGCAGCGGTAAAGCTGCATTCCGTCCAGATCACGTCGCTTCCTCCGCCAGTGGACGAGGACGAGGACGACGACGAGGCACCATCTAGGCCAAAAACTATCAAGCTCTTTTGTAACACACACAATATCCTTGGATTCGAGGAAGCTGAGGAAAGGGAAGCTACACAGGTTGTCGAGTTGAAACCCGAAGACTGGAACAAAGATGGAACCGCGGTGATCCCTACTAAGTTCGTCAAGTTCCAGAACTGTTCGGGTGTCACTATCTTCTTCCTTGATGTTGAAAGGGAGGGTGGAGAGAAGGTTAGAGTCGATAGGATAAGGGTTATTGGCGAGAATATGGGAGAGAAGATTGATATGGCCAAGTTGAAACAGGAGGAGTAATGGAGTGCTATTTGGGAGGGAGGTTTGTTTCTGATATTTCAAGTTCCTTGCTGAAACGATCTGATGAATAAAAAAAAGCGACATGATGGGATGAACGATAAAAAGGGATGAGCGACTATGCTTCGCATTACATTGCATATCTTAAGGGGTTTTTCTGATTCTGCTTTTCTGGCTGGCTGGATGGAAATTTTTACACGCATAGCACGCTCTAGAAATCAAAGGGTCCGGTCTGGTAATTAAATCAGATAATACCATATACTATTGACAGTAACCATTGTTGCTCGCGATGGGCTGCTGAAGACGTGAACCGCATTCGAATACCTACGCCAACACGATTCCGACGAACAATCCAGCGCGTCAAAGACGCAAGCTGTTGATAGAGGCCCACAGCCAAGCCAGCACAACCTAACCTCAGCGTCATTTCCATGCGCCAGCACATCTCCAACTTCCCATCCCTCACCTCCTGTGAATTCACCTCTATCTGCCACAGCTTCCTCGAGTCGCAGGAGCTCCTTGAATCCCTCGGCCACAGCTACAACCCCGGTGGTGGTCGCTGGAAACTAAAGAAAGCCGAACTACCATGGGTAAGCCCTCCCCCCCACAATACCACCTCTAACCATCCCAGGGCCAAGGCACCTCCACCTTCCTCGAGCTCCGCCAACAGCACCCCCAAGACCCTATCGATGACCCACCGTACTTAGACTCAGACTCAGACGTAGATCCCGAATCCCTCCCACCGAAGTCAAAGCAGTCCGGGGTCGAGGTGGTATACAATATCCTCTACTCCCCCACTTACCGCGTGCCGGTTTTATATTTCACCGGTGCCACCCCAGTACAAGTGGCAGGAACGGTGTCGCAGGGGGAACACCTGCTCACGGGAGAGATATGGTGGTTTGTGCATCCGTGTGCCACTGGGGAAGCGATGAAAGAGTGGGAGAGTGCAGTGAGCGATGGCGAGTGGGGAAGGTATCTGGGGATTTGGTTGGGGCTTGTAGGTGCAGCGGCGGGGTTGCAATGATGTGCATTAGAGCCTGCGGGTAGAGTTCCCTGGCGAGATCGGTCGTGAAGACGATGGCAGATATACACAGCGGTGGTGGAGGTGTCAGCGCCCCACCGGATCGGTTATGGTTGGGTTAGCAAACCCCAATATCAAACGATGTATTGCTGCTCCAATACAATACGAAGTGGCAGAAGGAAAGGAGATGGGACTCATATTGGTCACTTGTTCTATCGACTACCGACCATGAGAACGGAGAGGTGGAGGAGGTGCTTTGAGCAGTGCAGGGGGTGGCGGGCTGAGGTAAGGTTTACGGATCTAGGTGGAAGGGGAGCAGGAGTAGAGTTGGGTGTAAGCGGTTTTGCTTAATACGCTGACGGGGGACATTGAGACGGAGGATGGGGATACGGCGTTCTTGAACTGTATGGTACTATATGATACTGTGCATACTAGAGCATGTCCCAATACCTAGTATGTATGTGTATCCGTTCTCTCTATCTCTCTCTATCTCAATCGCGATTACTTCCAGTCCAGCTCAATTTTGTCTTCCCTCCTCTCCCCTAAAACACAGCACAATTGGTGAGTGAGAACTAGTGTAAGAATCCTACTATTATATATCGTTTGCAGCTGCAAAGAGTAAATAGAGGAATTTATAGTCCCCTCGCATCATAAATTCAACACACAAGTCTGCACCCTCTAACTCTTCCACCTCCCACCACCCGTTCCATTCCCTTGCATCAAGCTCTCGTCCCCGCCTCCCGCCCCACCACCACCAGTACCCGTCGCCTTCCCACCGCGCGATCTCGACGGTTTCGATTGCGCCGCTTCATGTTTCCTATTCACCATATTAGCCCCTATAACCCAATCCCATCTACCTCCGGGGAAATACTAACCTCAACTCCTCAGGAACTCTCGAGATACTACTCTTCATCAGCATCTGTTTCAGGTCATACATAACATCTGCGTCTTCATTCGCCAAAAACGTGATAGCAACACCACTCTTCCCCGCTCTTCCGGTTCTTCCGATTCTGTGCGTATACTGTTCAATGCTCGTTGCCATATTAAAGTTTATAACCAGAGAAACATCAGGTACATCGATACCTCTCCCCGCCAGATCCGTTGCGACGAGGACCTCGGCAGTTCCAGAGCGTACCTGCTGCAGCGCCTGCTCACGCTGGTCCTGCGATTTACTACCGTGGAGGGTTACCGCGTGCCAGCCCGCGTGTTTGAGGTCCTTGGCGACGGCGTCACAGTTGCGCTTGATATTCACGAACACGATGATTGGTGGAGCGTACTCGCGGGATGCTAGGATCTCGAGCATGCGTTTCTTGCGCTTATCTTCGCCGGTGACGAATTCAACGCGTTGTTCGACTGTGTCAACTGCTTCGCCGGCGTTGCCGATGGTCACAATTGCCGGGCGGCGGAGGTACTTGCGGGCGATGCGTTCGATGGCTGCAGGCATGGTGGCTGTGTACATCATTGTTTGGCGGAAGCGGTCTTTTCCACCGAGGTGCTTGGACATTAGAACGGGGTTCTCGGCGTCCTCAGTGTCTGGCTTAATATTGTGTACCGGGAGGGCGTCGAGGATCTTATTGACGCTTTCTTCGAAGCCCATGTCGATCATGCGGTCTGCTTCGTCCATGATTACGTAGCAGCATTGGGAGAGGACTAGGAGGCGGCGTTCGAGACAGTCAACTAGACGGCCGGGGGTCGCGATGATGATTTCGGCGCCGTCGCGGAGGTTGTAGGCTTGTTCTTCGATTGTGTGGCCTCCGACGATGGAGACGCAGGTGAAGCCGAGTGGGGTAGCGAATTTCTTTGCTTCTACTTCAATTTGCTGGGCGAGTTCACGGGTGGGTGCGAGGATGATGGCGTAGGGCCCGTCGTTTTTCGTGAACTCTGTCAGACCTGGGAGTTCGGAGATGTAGACGAGTAATGGGAGGATGAAGGATGCCGTCTTTCCGGAACCCGTGACGGCAACACCGATAAGGTCGCGGGTCTGCAGGGCGATCGGTATCGCGGCGCGTTGAATCGGCGAAGGCTCCTTATACCCGACCTCGTCGACAACCTGCAGCAGACGACTGGGCAGTCCCGATTCCGCCCAGCTGCGCATTGGCAGGGGAATACCGCCTCCTCTTGTCGCAATATTAAAGTCCTCCTTAAAAATCCGCCAGTCGCGCTCCTTCATCACCTCAAGCGGTTTCTCTGACCAATGTTTATCGACCCAATTCGTAGCCTCCCTCTTACGACGCTCCATATCCATAATCTCCTTTGCACGGCGCTTCTCGTCTTCTCCACGCTGTTGCAGCGCAGCAAGGTAACTATCGATTGGCTTCTCCGTATCCGCAAACCCGCCGAGCTTCCCACGCCCAAAGAACGTCACGGATTGCCGCTCCTCGTCCAACGATGTATCTTCCTCCGCGCCCCACTCAAACGTAAATTTCCGCTCGTGCGTCTTGCGGCGTTTCTTCTTACTCTGTAGTGCCGTCGAGTCTGGGTCGATACCCATATACCTGCGCTTCATTTCCGCGGCCGCAACCTCTTCGGCCGGCGTCTTCGGCTTGGAGCTTTCCCTCTCCTCCTTCGGCGGTGGGAGTGGTGGGGGCGGAGGTGGGGCCATATCTCTTCTCCGCATTGCAGCCGGTCCGGTGGGAGGTTCCCTGAGTGCGCGTGGACCCGAGGGTGGCGGCGGTGCGCGTCTCTGTTCCCCGTTTCTGACACCGCTGTTGTCGGATGCATTTTTCCGCGTCTCCTCGACCTCCTTCGCGCGGCGCTCCAGCGCAAGTTTCTCTCGGGCCGACTTCGTCAGGAATTTTGGCCGCTTGGCAGCTTCATCTGCTTCTTTCTTTTTCTTGATGATTTCTTCTATCGATAGTGGGCCTCTTCCTGCGGCGGACTTAGGCTTCGCTTTCCTGGGAGGTGGCGGCGGTGGGGGTGGTGCTACGGGGTCTGCGGGCGGTGGTGGAGGCGGTTCTGATGGTGGTGGAGGAGGGGGGGGGAAGTAGGAGGGCGGGGGAGGAGGGAGGGGGTCGTAATTTGGTGGGGGAGGAGGAGGCGGCGGGATTGTTGTAGACATTGCAGCTTGGTATTGAAGAGTAGAGGTGGTGGTGTATTAAGAGCTTGAGGTTATTTGGGAGCCGCCTCGGCAAAAGCCAGGTAAGCACAAATCAACGGAAGTCACTCGTGTTCCGTGGTCGAGTGATTGCACCTCGATGGTCACGAGCTAGGGTATCATTTGATATTTCCATCTACAAGCACAGCACCACCTTCAGTCATCCCATCCCTTTCTCCGCCCCAATTCCCATCCCCGCCCGTACTCCAGCACACGCACCGACAAAGATCGAAAGAAAACACACACAAATTACAAATTTCATTATATCAGCCTCCAACAAAAACCAAACTCAAACCCAATTCCATTACCACCTCCCTACCGCCCCCCAAAAGCCAAACTTGCAAACGCATCGGGACTATGCCTTCCGCTCTGCCACGCGCCAAAATCCACGCTCTCCTGGCTTCTGTGTTGTCCAGCCGGTGCTGGCGGTAAGAATGGATTGTTACTTCCCGCCCCCGGCATTGGCGGTTGTTGTTGTTGTTGTGGCTCTGGAGGAGGCTGTGGTGTGTTAACAACTTCGACCTGGTTTTGAGCTCTGGGTGGTGCAAGCTGCGGCGCACTGTATAGGGCTAGGATCTGTGATTTATCGATTCCTGTTCTTTGGAAGGGGATTTGTTGCGAGGCGTATGAGACTTGTTGTGCAGGTGGATATGATACCGTGGTGGATAATACTACGCCGTAGGGGTTTAGGTTATTAGTGAGTTGTGGTAGTGGTTGTTGCTGTTGCTGTTGCTGCTGTTGTATTTGCTGCTGTTGTATTTGCTGCTGTTGTATTTGCTGCTGTTGTATTTGCTGCTGTTGTATTTGCTGTTGTATTTGCTGCAGCTGCAGTTGTTGCTGTGGTTGCTGCTGCTGCAGTTGAGCATAAGGGTTGAACGCCTGAGACTGCAAGGGTAGGTTGGGTTGAGATACGGCCATGTGGGACTGGTATGGATTCGCTGGTGGGATTGCGGACATAAAGGGGTTATAAGAGGCGGTCGTGCTACCTGTTGTAGTGGGGGTAAACTGTGATGCTACTGCGTGCTGCTGTGGAATTTGACCGAATTGATTAGGCTGCTGTGTGGGGAAGGATTGGTTCAAATCGTTCATTTGAAACGGCGACATGCTCTGCTGTTGTTGCTGTTGCTGCTGCTGCTGGTGGTATTCGTTTGTCTGTACTGGTACTCCGTTCCATCCAGTTTGCACAGGGTACCCATTCTGTACTTGTATTCCCATCTGCTGAGGCATCGTCTGTCCTGGCATCGACATTGTCATCTGCATCTGTGGCACACTCTGGCCGGTCTTCACGCTCGGGAGCGGGGGTAACGGTTGCGCCTGCTTATCTAGGGCATCAAACGGATTTGAGCTACTCCCGCCCGTCCTCTGCCGTGCCACAGCCGCTGGACCACTCTTGTGTACCGTCAAACCAGCCGCATTCTTTGGCGGGGGTTCCGGGCGTCGTTCCTCAGCCTTGTTAAGCCGTATCAAGATCTCGACCGCATCCATCATCTTGCCATCCGTCTGTTGCAGCACCTCGAGACACTGCGGTACATTAACAAAGCCCATTTCCCGTAGACTTTTGATTTGATCCCCATAAAGCTCTAATGGAGTTGCCGAGGCCATACCATGCGGAAATGTCACCGGTCCGGAATGAGATTTGCGGCGATCGGTGTATGGGGCACCGTTGGTGCCTAGGATTTGGTTGACCTTTGCGTTACTGCCCGGTGATGACGAACGGAACAATCCCATTCCTAGTTTCGACGCACCAAAGCCAGAGGGTTTGCCCGACTTTGCCGAGGAGGCGGTGGAAGGAGGGGAGAGGTTAAATGAAGCTGATCCACTAGTTATAGCCGAGGAGCGTGCTGCTGGTGGTGACGACGTCGTCTTCGCATCGCGCTGGAAGGTTTTGTACTCGTATTTGGCGCGGATATGGCGTTCCATGATAGAGTCTGCATCTTCTTGGGAAACAGGCGGAGGGTGTTTTTTGGTATCGGGGTTGAAGTACGCATTCGATTTCACGTTGCCATTTTTGCGCATAGTCTGCGTTTCATTAGAGCGGGACGTAAAGCGGAGCGGCGCGTGTACGCACATCCACCTGGTCATTCGTCCACGAGTCCATGGAAATGGACTTGACCTTGGAGACATGAGTACCTAGTTTTCGATGTAGCGAGGCGCATCGGATACACAGGAAGATCCCTAACTACAATATTATCATTAGTAGAATGATTGAGGGGACAAGGGAGGGAGGAAGTAGATACACTCCAACTCGCCCACGCTGTGTTTTGTTGTCGTCGTCAGCGCAATCAGATCAGACGAACTCGTCAACGACTCCTCAACGAACCTGGGTTGTTGGTCCCGCAATCGGCACACCTATCGTTCCCGGGAACAGTCTTTATGAGGTCCTGCAGTATCCGTTCGTTTCGCGCTTGTTGGCGTTTGTTAAACATTGGCATGGAGGTGATAGAGGTAGGAAGGGCGTCGGTAAGGGGTAGCAGGTAGGTAGATGAACGGTGGGGTCGGAAATGCCTGTTCTTGATGTGGCTATGGAATGGGGATTCGTGACGGTCTGCAGATAAGTGCCGGTAGCTAGAGGTACAGTAGTAGAATGTGTGGGCGTAGTTTTGACTATCGTAGCTCGTAGGTCGTGCTGATCCTTAAGCTCTTGGGGTTGGGTTGGGCTGAGTTTCCAACGTTGACATTCTGGTACTGCACCCTTGCTTGGCAATCTAATCCATCCATCGCAAGAATGTCAACACCGCCGAGGTCAGAGAGTTGGCCTGTCACACGCGCACACCACGAGAGCTGTCAACTGCCTAAATTTCGCTCGGGTTATCTGCTGGACGCATTACGCAGCTCCAGCATGGAGTCCGGCAGCGCCACTCGAATTGCATCAAAAGCGTGGTCAGGGAACACACAGCCGCCCCAAGTATACCCTCGAGGTTTGAGATGTGGAATAAATAAACCGGGAACCACCTTTCCACCTACTCGATTACTCGCGTTAAGAAAGGCAGCGCAACGGCATCCCTCCGAAGAACTTCAGATCCCTCTCGAACGTCAATATGACATCCCCCTCCATCGAAGCAGGAACGGGGGAGTATGAATAAACGCTCTTTGTATGTATATATCGAGTTCTCGGGGCTGCGGTTGAGGAAGAAAAGAAGTATATGGCGGTGAAATAAGTCTTGGCACCCACTGTTAAAACCTAGAAATATTTTTCCCCCAGACATTATTGCAACGACAGATATCAACGACAACCGAAGATGTCACCCTGTTTCGACGACTACTGAAGATGTATCAACGGCAATGTACATAACATAATAGACAACCAGTTATTCTACAACCCCCTTTCCCTCTTTCCACTCACATGAGTATAAACAGCCATTTCCCACAGAATGCCTACCTCCACATGCCTTCCTTGTTGCTGAATTTCTCCCCTTTGGGGGAGAAGTTATCCTTCAAGGAATTATCCTAGGTGCGGAGTGTAACTTTCCAATATAAAAATGTGGCAGAGCAATCCTCACAAGGGGGCATCAACTTCCACCCCGCTCCTGAAAACTGATGGTGCGGGACTATAGAGCGATGTACATCACCTTTCTTTCTTCGAAAGTTGTATGTATGTGAATTGAGGGTATCTACCATAATGATACCCGCAGTAATAGTACAAAAACAAAACCTCCACCCAACCTTTATCCCATATCCCATATCCCACATCCCACACCCCATATCCGAGAACCTAAACCCGTATCGCTCGTAAATCAAACCCAGAAATAAAACCTAGATCCATGAACTAGCAAGCAGCAATGTCCGCCTCTCTTCCTACAAGGCTGACATCCTGGCCAACCCGACAAATCTCCGTGACTCTAGTGCATCCCCAAATTGCCAATCCCTTGATACCGACATCCTGCATCGCCTCGACAACCTCATCATCAACCTCTCTCACAAACGCAACATCAAATTTAACCAGCTTCTTGCAACTTTTGAGTGCATTCATCAATCCTTGCTTATCGATAGATGCACACGAATTGACATCCAATACTTCGAGAGTTTGTCCGCTGTGCTTCAAGGCTGCCAAAAGTCCCACATTGGTCAACTCTATGAGCCTCGCGAGATGCAGCTCATACAACCCACGGTTCTTGCGCCAGTTGGTGAAGAGGTTGATGATGTCTGAGTCCGTGAGGAGCTCGCACTCACTGAGGTTAAGCACACGTAGATGGGCACAACAGGCGTGGATAGCCGAGGTGGTGAGGGTAGTGAGAGCCGAGTTGCCAGCGAGACTAAGTTCCTTTAAACCAGAGCCGATAACATTAAGGACTTCCACAACAGCTTCATCCGTAATTTCGCCGCCAGCGAAGGAGACGTCAAGGCTCTTGAGCTGGGGGCACTTCGCAAGTATACGGAGACAGTCATCGTCGAAGCGGGCGAGGCTGGAGAGGTTCAGTGACTCAAGGTTCGGGCAGTTGTTGACGATGGCTTCGATTACGGCCTGGTTGGTACGGGCGGTGGCAGCGAGAGTCAGTGATTTGAGGCGAGGACCAACAGACTTAAAGAAGTCAATGTAAGCTTGGCGGCTAATTAAGAAAGCGCCACGAATGTGAAGGGACTCCAGAAGGGTGAGCTTCTCGCCGTAGTAGGAAAGAACTTCATCGGTCATTCGCCCAGCATGGTGTAGAGAGAGATATTTAAGTCCCGGAACGAACGCTCCAATGTTGCGCAGCTCATTGGCGTCGATTCCTATCAATTATATTAGATGGAGCAGGTAGGACTTCGTGAAAAGTGAAGACTTACTTGCACAGTCATAAAGAGTTAAGCGATCTCCTTGTGGCTCAAGAAAGAGTCGAATGGTGTTATTGTTCAAAGATCGATTGCGAGAGATGATCTGGCAGATGCGATCCATATCTTTCATTGCAATATCACCCAAAGCTTCGACATCATCAATGTATTTCGCAACAAGCTTCACGAACATTAGCCCTTCTGACACGAGATGTGATAATGGGAATTCCATTATACCCTGATGCAATATTCCTTGAGACTCTTGGGACCAATCGCTTCGCCGTCTAGGGCCTGACGCAGAGCGTCCCGTTTGACCCTCTTTCCGGTGGAACGCTTCTTCTTGACTGCTTTCTCTTCCTTCGCATACTTTTTTCCACATTTAGTACAAAGCAGACCGTCGCCATCCTCAGAGGCCTTGCTGTAGGCGGTCACAGTAAAACGACTCTCACATTCGGCGCAGAAAGCAATTTGTCCAGGAACCGGAATTGGCTTAGAGTATGGATTCCAGTCGTCGTTATCCTCTGCGTCCGAATCATCCTTCTTCCGTTTCTTCCCCTTCCCCTTTCCTTTTCCTTTTCCTTTTCCTTTGCCCTTAGTATTAGTCTGCACCGTAACGGAAGCCTCCTCGGACGCGGATGATTCGGCAACGGCAGGAGTAGCAGAGGTGGAATTGTCTGAACGGCGGCTACGACCTGCGCCGGTTTGAGGGGGCGGTGGTAGTGGGGGAACATTTTCAGGGCCGGCGTCATGAGCAGCTTGAGCAGCGGCCTGAGCAGCAGCTTGAGCTACAGCGCGTGCCCGAATATCGGCCGCATTGATACCACGTTCCTGGAAGTTGTAAGCAACCAACCATGCTCCCAGCGCAAGATACTGGCTATGAGATCGTACCCGCAAGAACTCGCTAAGAGCAGAATTTCTGGTGAAATATCAGTAACTGCTTGCAGTGGGGTCATAAAGTTGGATGTGTGCACTCACGGTCCACGAACGTTGTTTCCTCTCCTCGACCTTTTGCAATGTTAGAACTAATGGTTGGTGTTTCATGTGTCAATCAATTATAGGAAACTCACATTATTGAATAGTGGAGATGTAAAGGAAAGAGGCAAAAGGCGGTGAGAGAAGGGAGAGGGATGAATGAAACGAACGGAATGTGGCGGTGGTCGGATTGTGAAAAGGTAGATGCTTCTTGATGGTTCAATATCGATCGAGACTCGTATCGGAGTCTCAAGCTCCTTGCAGTTGCTAACCATCCAAGCGGTAGTCGGGACCCGGAAAGTGGGATTTGCAGGGGATTTGTCGCTAATTTCGCGTTGTCTGGTGATGAGTCACGTACTAAGAAGTGCTTAACGCGTCTTCCTGGCAGCGGAAAAAGGGATGAGAGCTTGCCACCTCAAAAAACACGTTCTCCCATGAGGGCCAGACAGAGCCTTGTCTCAGACCAACTCCCCCTCTTTTGCCTGCATTCCAGCACACCACCTTTCTCCCTCCCCCTTCGTCGTCCCATCGTCTCATCTTCAGCACCCTTCGCTTCTGTGTCTCCTTTTAGTGTGTCGGTATCGCTCGCTTTTACTGCCCGCCTGCTGCCCGCTCTATCGTTTTCCGTTCAACCCCACCTAAAGATTGTTGTCTGGCTATCGTTCAATACACTTGTACAAGAGGTAACCCCGTGCTTTGTTGGCCACGCTTAGTTCTCTAGCCTCTCATAGCTCATGCTAATTGTCATCTTACCGCAGATCTACCCACCAAAGCCGATAATACGCAGTAATCATGGTGTCAACCAGGAGAGCTTGTAAGCATATTTTTACTGCTATCACTTGAGTGGATGGTTATCTAATACCCTTATAGCAGCACGTGTGTCTACGAACACAAAGCCTGATAACCCCCGCCCCACCAATCAGAAGAGAGCGGCTGAACATATCAAAAATGAATATGACGACAGTGAGTCTGATGCACCACACGTCAAACGTCGTCGCATCGTCAAACCCCGCATTTCTGCTGGCAACTCTGGAGTTGCCTCGCCAGCATCATTTGAGTTCAGTCGTGATGGTACCATTGACACCCCTGCTACAAGCATCAGTGACCAGGAAATGGACGATGCCTTTATTAAAGATGAAGAGGGGAAATATTTGCCAACCTCTACTAAGGGCAAAGGCAAAACTAGGGTCGAGATCCCGGCGTCCGAGGGAGAAGAAACCGACCCTTTGACCGCACCTGAGTCTGACGAGGAAGGTATCGAACTCATTGTCCAAAGCAAAGGCAAGGGAAAACAGAAGGCAATTGTCTCGGATATTGGTGATAGCGATTTTGAGGATGATGAAAGCGATTTTGAGCCTGAGGTTTTCAAACCATCAAAGAAGAAAGGGAAAGGAAATGCAGTGATCACTGTCGTTAATGATTCGGAGGAAGAAAGCGAATTTGATAGTGACGATGCGGAGAGTCTGGAGTCGGAGTATGATTCCGAGGGCGAGCCAGTCTTACCGGTTGTACCTACTCCAGCTCCCACCATCGTCGCGCCTCAGCCACGGTGTGGGCGTGGGCGTCGATTTTCACGTATGAGTCGGGTATTATCATCTTCGTTGATTGGATTCTGAAGCCATCGTTTTGCAGTCAGCTAACGAAACACAGGCTGATAGGGACCGCTCGAACTTGTACATGGTTCATCCAGAGCTCGAAAATATCTTCAACAATTTGGATAATCGTCCCAGGATTACTGTTGAAGAAGATCCACAGCCCCCCGGGTTGTCTCTCAGTCTCCTTCCTTTTCAGAAGGAAGGGCTTCATTGGCTTCGTCTACAGGAACAGAGCGACTTTCGTGGCGGCATTCTTGCCGATGAAATGGGAATGGGCAAGACCATCCAGACGTTGTCTTTGATCATGATGGATCCCAAGGCAAAGCCCAACTTGGTTGTTGCACCTACTGTTGCCATTATGCAGTGGAAGTCGGAGATAGAAAAGTACACCGGCACGGCACTGAGTGTGTATGTCTTTCATGGATCATCCAAGACTACGGATCACAAGGAACTGGCTAAGCACAATGTTATTTTGACCACATATAACCTTCTTGAGTCAGTTTTCCGAAAGCAAGAATCCGGCTTCAAACGCAAGGCTGGTTTGTACAAAGAAAAGAGTGCTTTGCATAAAATCAGCTACCACCGTGTGATCCTCGACGAAGCACACAACATCAAGGTTTGTGACTGAGGTTCATTTCGCGATTCTGCTTGCTAATGTCCCTAGGACCGTAGCTGCAACACCGCGAAAGCAGTGTTTGCTCTCCAAACAAAATACAAGCTTTGTCTCTCTGGTACTCCTCTTCAGAATCGCATTGGCGAGCTCTTCTCGTTGCTTCGTTTCCTGGAACTGGATCCCTTCGCGTACTACTTTTGCCGCAAATGCAACTGCAAAAGTTTGCATTGGAAATTCTCAAATCATCGTAACTGCGATGATTGCGGGCATCCGCCGATGAGCCACCTTTGTTTCTTCAACTATGCCTGTTTGAAGCCAATCCAGAACAACGGAAATGAAGGAGAGGGTGCAGTTGCATTCCAGAACATCCACAAATTGATGAAGCACATTATGCTCAGGCGTACAAAGAAAGAACGCGAGGAGGACCTTGGACTGCCACCAAAGGTGGTGCGCATTCGCAGGGATAACTTTTCAGAAGAGGAGCTCGACCTATACGATTCCATCTACAGCGATGGAAAGCGCAAGTTCGACACTTATGTGGCTCAGGGTGTGGTTTTGGTAAGTTTTTTGTCTGCTCTCCAATAGTAACATACTAATCTCTTCCTATAGAACAATTATGCCAACATTTTCACCCTCATTACCCGCATGAGGCAGATGGCCGATCATCCTGACCTCGTGCTTCGAAAGCATGCCGAAGATGGACAGAATACGCTTGTCTGTGGCATTTGCGATGACGAAGCTGAGGAAGCCATCAAATCAAAGTGCCATCATACTTTTTGCCGCGACTGTGTGCAGCGTTACGTTGCCGGTTTCGATGGCGACACGGATCCGGAGTGTCCAAAATGCCACATTTCTCTCATCATCGATCTCACACAGCCTGCACTTGAGGTGGATGCCCTCACCCTCAAAAAGAATAGCATCATATCCCGCATCGACATGTCCAAATGGCGCTCATCTACCAAAATCGAGGCGCTCTGCGAGGAGCTCTACAAGCTCCGCTCACCGCACCAGACGACCAAATCCATCGTTTTCTCGCAGTTCACGTCAATGCTGCAGTTGATTGAATGGCGTCTGAACCGCGCTGGATTCAAAACCGTCATGCTTGAGGGATCGATGAGCCCCTCCCAGCGAGAGGCAACCATCAACCACTTCATGAACAATGTCGACGTGGAAGTGTTCCTGGTTTCTCTCAAGGCTGGAGGTGTGGCCCTTAACTTAATTGAAGCCAACCAAGTCTTTCTCATGGAGCCTTGGTGGAATCCTAGTGTCGAATGGCAGGTTAGCCGCCCCGCCCTGGCCTCCCCTGGTACTTGTCCCGGTGGTTAACAAATACAATAGGCTGCCGACCGTATCCATCGTATCGGACAAACACGTGTCTGCAGAGTTACTCGCATGGTGATCCAGGACAGCATCGAGAGTCGGATCATCGAGTTGCAGGAGAAGAAGACCCGCATGATCGAAGTGAGTTTCCCACATAAAGCTGTTCCAATCAAGTACATATCGCTGACGATGATGCGAAGGCTACTGTCAACGCTGATCAGAAGGCAATGGAGCGTTTGACTCCAGCCGATATGCAGTTCTTGTTTCAGAACTAGGAGGATAATTTCATGGGCATCTATAGTGGGTGGTGGGTGATATACTGCGCTTTCTTTGTGGGTTTCATAGGTGTATATCATCTGGCGTATAAATGGGGGGATGGGGA
>Ga0307512_10000709_pt1 | contig 49574 bp, 61 predicted proteins | sample 14_EM_MG_FD_200267 | JGI IMG/M metagenome (GOLD analysis project Ga0307512, IMG submission 200267) | Populus trichocarpa ectomycorrhiza microbial communities from riparian zone in the Pacific Northwest, United States - 14_EM | ecosystem: Host-associated > Plants > Roots > Unclassified | place...
TACCTCCTGATGGTGTGACGGCGCACAAATTCATGTCGCCAGGTCTTTTGCGTCGACCTGAAGGTCAGAGGCCTGGTTTCATTCAAGGCATCTTCCGGAGATACGCCCAAGAATTGATACACGAAGGCCCGGCGCCAGGTGTTGTCATCACTGACGTGTTCATAAAGCTTCCGGCTTGTCCGCGCTAGAGAGCAGAGGGATACTGGGTCGAGAAAAGACGTGATATTGGTGAGAGATTCTGAAGGAAGACAGAGTAAAGGTGGAGTGTTTTGGCCATGTTGGGCAGGTTGGATGGATTGACTTTGTGTACGATTGGTTATGCGAGAGCTGCCTTTCTGGGAAATTCTTTTGACGCCTTTGCGCATAAAATGGGTGAGCTTGTTACTGAGTGTTGTTGCACGCAGAAGGTCTACGTGCACTTGTGCAAGATGGCCGTTTGTTGTCTTTGCTTGGACCAAAATCCGCCAGCAAGTGAGTCATCAGACCAGACCACGTGATTCCACATGTGACTCTGGCTCTTTCGACCGACCGTTGGAGCCTGAGGGCCGTTCCATTCATTAAAGTCAACACAACACAAATGGATGTCAACTTCAGGAAAATCGACATTGACGCCTACGACGAGGATGTCCTACTGGAGACAGAACTATACGATCCTGACCCCCGTGGGCCCCAACAAGTCCTAGACGAAGCGAAGGCGAAGGCCGCTTCAGTAAGAACTTCACTCGCCAAGTGAGCCTCCATCACCTTCATCGACGGCAACTCATTGTGACCATTGCGACAGAGGCGATATCCTTGGAGCTCTTGTCACCATTCTTGATAACCCTCCTTATGGGCCCTTTGTCGAAGAAGCCAAGGTGACTGTGATCGTCTACGATTCCGGGCTATCTGATCCCTCACTCTTCTCTTCCTTAGAATTTAACGCTGCAAACAGTCGTCACAGTCCTTAATAGCACAAAGGCGACAGAAATCCCGAATGTGGTCAAATCGCTTCCTCCAGATGCTCAAGATACTCTGATGAAGTATTTATACAAGGGCATGGGTTTACCAGGTTGGGGAGATGTTAGTGGCAGCGTCCTGTTGGGTTGGCATGAGAAGGTGCGCCGGATATCAGAACCATCTTTTCCGACCTTTGCCCTAACCCAACTTCAGTTGACTGAAGTCACAGGAACTGGCTGCATCGTGAGGGCCATGACGGATCGCAGATTGGTATGACTACTAAAGGCTGATACGGTAATTTGAACGAGAAGCTTGACTCACTATGGTGTAATTCATAATTCAAACAATAGCAAATCCTCAGAAAAGTACCGCTGTGGGCTACCCAGTCAGCCCTTCATTCACCCTGAACGTGCCTCTCTGCGCGATCGGATGGCTTGGTCAGGCTGCGCACGCGGACTCTTGGGATATCCATCTGTTGGCACTATCGTCTTCACGTGAACTGTGCGTCAAGGGCAGTGCAACACGTGCATGACCAGCGTTGCCGATAAGGGTGAAGAGAACACGTGTAGGGTGGCCAGGATGGTGAACCCCTCCTTCCCCCCCTGATCTATAGCTCAGCACACGCCCGGAACCCAGATTTGTCTTGAAGTGAACCGACCCTCTGATCCGGACCCAGGAAGCGCCGTTTGCGTGAAGGGCCTCACGCCATTGCCGCGAGGCGCTCCCGAGACGTACTTAAGCACACGCAAAATGAGGGCAGAAATTCGCAAGCATCCCACAACAAATCGTACGCATCCCATATTCCACGCGCTATCCCCTATCCCACTATGCTTGACGCTTTCAAACTTAAAGAATTTGACCTCGAGCCCGTCCTCAAGTCCTGGAAGAACCCGCCACGTTTTCTCGGCAACCCGAAGAAGGATCCCTCAGTCGACACATGGCTTGACCAGGTGAAGGAGGGCTGTGTCGAGCGCAAGATCCCGAAAGACTATTGGCACAAAGTTGGTCAACACTTCCTCGGAGACAAGGCCAAGAAACGTATGGAGGAGCTCAAGGAGGTCCTGCGTAACCTCCATGGTGGAAATTATCGATGGGACTGGAAGAAGTTCAAGACGGCGATGAGGAACATGGGCTGTGCGTCACCTCTTGCCCTTTCACCTTCCTTCTATTAAATTAACTTCTCCTGATAGGGGACATCGATGATAAGAAGACGGAATCAGTTAAAGTTCAAACGAAATCCACGGGTTCATGGTGGATCATTGGACGAGAGAAGGAAGAGGTCACAGCGGAGCCAGCCGAAATAACATCGACCGAAACGAAATCGACTGAGAAGAAGCCTAAGCCCATGCGCAGGGCGACGGTCGGTGAGAGCTCCCCTACGACAGACAAGTCTCAATCCGAGAAGTCTGAGGGCGAGAAACCTGCTACGAAAAGACGAGCTACTACCTGGCTCAACCGCTCACCTTCGAATGCCTCCCTGACGAGCTCCGAGAGCAGCAAAGAGGTAGCCAAAGCCGAACCCACGAGTTCCTCAGGCTTTTGGAAACTTCCCTTCAATTCGTCTTCGTCCTCGTCCTCTTCCTCTAACCCAACCTCCGCACCCACGACCACCCCTGCTGCCGCTGTCGTTCCAGCACCCCCGGTCCCGGTCCACGCAGCTTCCCAAGGCGAAGGTACGCAATACCCTTGCCCTTACCCATACCCTATCCGTATGTCCTAACCCGCGATCCCTTTTTACAGTCACCACGACCGAGGCACAAGCGCCGATCTGGCTCCTCAACGCCTGCAACGCGCTCGACTTCCTCACGACTGAGCACCCCAAGGTGATGTCCACCCTCTCGGCCGTCCTCATCACCGTCGGCAGCCTCCCCACGCTCCCAGGCGTTGCCAGCGTCGCCGGTGGCGCAGGTGGCGCGATCCTCGCCTCCCACGCCGTCCAAGCCGCCGGAGCGATCGCCGTCGGCGTCGGCCACTGGCTCAAGTCCGCGCAGGACTCCGCCGCCGCCAAGGCCGCGACAGAACTGCCGGGCGGGCAGGCGGTGGCAGCTGCCATCGAGGACGCCAGCAGCCGTAAGTGAAACGGCTACCAACCTTGGCTTGGCCACAACCAGTGGCCGCGGGGCCTCGTGTCGTTTGGCTCCCGCTTCCTCTTTCGTCCGGCCCCATCTGGCCAGGAACCCCTATACAACGGTGCTATGAAATTTTTGGGCCTTTGCTGCGCCTTGCGAACTCGGCAATGCGACGCGCGCACGTCGGTCCAAGCAGAGCAGGAATGCTTTTATTTATTTTGTCCAAGGACGGAGTGGAATCGCGTACATGTCAGTTTTACCTTAATCACTACTTTATGTGTGTACGAAGGAATTTACGCAGACCACGCTGGAGAGTACACTTGCAGTTGTTTTTCTTTTTGATGTACCCACCGGGAGCGAGGGAGAACGAATAAGCGGACAGTTCCGGAATATCGCGATGCGACACGGGGTCGTGGGGCGATTGCCTGCATGCGAACGCATGTACAGTTGTCCGATGATCATGCATCATGGGATATTTATTTATGCACGTCGCCTCCTTGTCAGCCCAACGCACCCCCACAAAGTGGTAAAGAATCGAGATCTGGGTTACTATAAGCCCGGTAAAGGGACGAAACGCGGTTTTGGGCTGAGCGGCCAAACTGCGGGTCCTCTACTAACAGTTTAATACAATTTATTTCGCTTTCTTCCCAACTGAGCCCTACTGTATCGTAAGAATGATGCTGTGCAGTATTGCAGCGTCTTGATTTCAATAGGAACTCGGAGCCCGAGGGATGTCGGGTAATCCCATTCCCAAATCCATCATGCGAGCGCTACAACCCGATCTCGCTACCGTACTGTATGGGGAGGCGCAGGGCGAGGGCGCCCCAAACTTTGTAGAAGTTCGATAGCCCGCTCCGACGATAACGTAGCGGAGGGTGTACTGTACAAGTGCTGCCACAACAGCGTAATAACCTTATCGGCATTCGGCTCATCTGAAACAACGACTGCGCGCGATTGAAGTGATGGCATCTCAGAACTTCACGACCACAACCACACACTGGCAGGGCCCGCCGCCTACCGCGCCCGGGGTCAGGATTGGTGTCAGGTCGGAGGTTCCCGAGTCGCCGAGTGGGTGCCCAATGCCCATGGGTGGCATACAGCACCGTACAGCCGACCCCGTAATAGTAACTGAATACTTAACGTCCGTCAGCACCCGACCTTTTTTGATTGAGTGACCAGTTTTGAAGTGGAGCACGGCTGCACTGGCAAGTCTGAGATTACGTCTTTCAAATGTTTGGCACGTACCGCATTCCGTATGCAATCATAAGTTTCCGATTACTGTATGATGTAGCGGTACCGTAACTGCCAACGGCACGTTCCAAGTTCCAGTTCAAACCGCCCCGATTCATTCACATTCTTGCCAGACTCGGGAGGAACTTTGACCTTAAGCGAAAGCGGGTACTACGGGTAGAGCACCAGTACAGCACATTCGAACCCAAAAAACTTGACTCTCGAAGACGATTACTTGTAACAACGTACGCGACGCGAGAACCCTTTTCCCCTCTTGGAGCTCGCTTACAATCTGGTCCGGATCAGAACCAGTCGCCGTGCCCCTCGATTGACAAGAACGCAAGACTCCAAGGCCCACTGGCAAGGCCCCAAGAACCGTAGCTTCTCACAGCAAGTTCCAGCGCAGCGTACCGAGGTCCGAAATCCGGGGGCAAAAACTCGGGAACGGCAGCTGAAGTCCCGTCCATTCTCGGAGTCTCTCAAGCGGCTCCGACACTGCTTTTAGCTTGGGTGGGACCAAGCTTGGCACGCCAGTTGGAAACTGTTTCTCAAGTCGAGTCATTACCACGTCATCGTCGCCTTGTCCTGCCGGATTCCGAGTCGTTGCTGGAATTCACGAAGCACTAAGCGGGTCTGCTGCCAGACGCATGTCCCTGCCAGTGGGACCCCACCCAACCAATTCGCATAACAGGGGGGAAAGATCGGGCAGGTGCCAGTGCCAGTGAGAGGTGGGAGGGTTTCCGAGCTGACGAATAGGAAACGAATCGGAGGTCCGACAGCAGTCGGGGTTTCTTTCGGATGAACAGATAAGCAAAATCCACTTTGACTGACCCACAACCTCGCGCCCAGGGGGAAATCGAGGAAACAGCGGTGCCTTTTTATCGTGACTCGAGAAAGAAAAGAAGGCCATTGTCATACGGTATCACACAACATCAAGGTAAATTGATGCCACATACACGCTATCCGGGGCACATCATATCCCGAGCATCATATCGGCTTCTAACCGTCCACACTACCACCTTCTTGGGCTCTACCGGCGGAATTCCCAAGGAGTTCACCCGGACCCGAGGTGCTAGTTCCCTGTTCCTGGTCCTGATCCACCAAACGGCACACGGAAGAACTCTTCACAAGTCAATCAGTCTATCATCAAAAGTGCTCACTTGTTTCGGGCGACGAGAACACGAAATGTCCGTTCCCGTTCGGCTGGAGTCATCTCTGGCCAATTCGTGATGCGAGAGAGAGTCTGAATCGACAATGTTAATGATGATGTCAATATGTGTTCATTCTAAACTCATCCATCACTGGCGATACTAACCCCGTCACTGTTGACGACTAGTGGGCCCAACGCGTCGTACTTCACAGATGCTGCGCTTTGACTCACGTCAAGCTTCACAGCGTCGCTCGTGGAAGACGGCGCTGGAAGTAGATGGTCGTCAGGAACTGGTGGATTACTTGAATTTTGTGGTGAAGCCAGCTTGTTCGGATCTAGAGGCCGAACAGTAGAAATGTAAAGGCTAAGAGCTGAACTACTGTACGAGATGATTATGCACCCGTCGCAATCGAACTTGAAGCTGGCATGACCCAAGCTTATGTAACATCTCTGCCGTATTTCTTCCACTCACACGCCTCTAGCGTAAAGTCGTGTCGTAACGCACATAGGGCTCATAGAATATGTCATACACGGTAATTGTGATGTTCATGGCGGGAGCGCTCATTTGCTCCATTGGCCAGAAATATGACTAGGAGTGAGAAGAGAAGCGGTTAAAGAGACTCTGAATGAATAGCATGGTGGATGAGCCTGGAATGCAGCGAGGATCTAGGCCTAATATCACACGAGAAGGGTACTGGGTGCCTACAAAACGCTATGAGTAAACAGACGCGGATAGGACCACAGTATCAGAGATATGGCTTGCACGCACCGCACAAACCCCGATGTGAATTTGGCCGGCGGAACCACCTTTTCTCCGAGTTCGTCGCGAGAAACGGGAGCCTGAAAGGCTGCGATCATGCATGCCGAGACCAACCACACGTTTGCGTCGGCGAACACCTTTCCTGGACACTCCCTAAAATTATAAATGGGCTCAGGTGAATGAACTTGAAACGGCCACGTTAATAACATAACAACTTGCCTCCGCCCAAAGCCGAAAATGAAGTCTTTCGGGTCCGTCAGGTCGGCTTCAGTCTTGTCCTGGTTCATAAACCGGTCCGGATTAAACAGTTCTGGTTCCGGGTACATCCGTTCGTCCCGAGTCATCGCCCTGCCAGTGTGGCAGATAACATGAGAACCGAAACGGGGGATATACTGATATATCTACTGACCAGATGTTCGGAATGATCATAGTATCGGCAGGAATATCATACCCTCTATACTGATCATCTTTCATCGATCGATGAGGTACAGCTGCACGATTGGATGAGACGACTAAGCTCGCGTCATTGTTGACAGGAATGACGGACCGAGAGGGACGGGGCAGTGCCAACTTTTCACATGATGGTAAAGCATGACATGAGGTGCAGTATGAAAGGGGAGAGAGCCATACCGATAGACTTCCTTGACTACACTTTCAACATAAGGAAGCGAACTTCTGTCTTGGAAATCTGGAAGGCGCTCGAATCCAACAACCCGATCAATCTCCGCCTGTGCCTTCGCGAAAGCCTCAGGGTGTAATATCATGGCCAATAAGAACGTAGCAAGCGTTGCGAAGGTCTGAAGATGCATGAGGCTTCAGCAAGGGCGTTGCAGCCTATGATGAACTGCAACCCACCGTATCAGCCGCAGCTGATCCAAAATGTGAAGCGCGTGAAGTGTGAGCGTCTAAAGTCCAGATCAGGAGGCGGAGAAAGGGCTACCTCCGTACAACGTTCCTGCTATCCCTTTGATGTCCTCTTCGTCGTGGACAGGTGACTGTCCAGCAGCTAGGTTGTCTGATATAAGTCTCGATGTGAAAGAAGGAATGGCTGTGCCTGCTGCCTTGATAAGGAATGAGCGACTGTGTGATTATTGGAGAACCGCGGCTCACCATCGCTGTCCGTACCATCTCGTACGGCGTATCGTGCATGGTTCGAACCTTGATCCTCGTCCGCAGAGCGTGTCGCTTGAAGCCGGCTCCTGGCATCCACGTAGGTATGTGTTTGACTATAGAGAGAAGTCCGTCAGGAGACGCCCGCGGGTTCAAAGAGTCGCAAGACCCGACATACGAGCAGGAAAGAAGTCAACAAGGACCGAGCCTGGGCTACCACTGGTGACGGTATCCGTTCCTGCCTCTTCTGCCAAACGTACATATAGGTCGTCAGTTGAGCGTACGGTATGCCCATAAGCAATCTTCATGATCGTCCCTGCTGCAAACCTATTTTTGTAAGATCAGATGCGAAAAATGGCCTACATGGGAGTCAAGTCACCTGCGGATGTGTTGGAGGAAGTCACCAGGCGTCTCGAGAAGACCGTGCAAAAGGATATAAGCCTCGCTGCGTTGCGTAGGCCGGAAAGAATAGACGTCTCTGACGAAATGATCCACTATCAAACGACGCTGTTTGCGAAATCGGGGACCATACGGCAGCTGAGGAAGTGCCGAATCCCAACCCATCCTATAAGATACGTCAACGACGGCTGGATAAATGTTGAAGGCGGGGTGTCCTGAATCACATTTCGATTAGAAGGACAAAACGAGGCCGACAAGAGTAGTTGAGGCCGCGCTTTTCCATGAGATCCCGAGCGGCTTTCAAAGTATTGAGTACGATCATCGGGCGTCCGAAGATTTTGAAGTATACGACATCGCCTATTTCGTTTCTTTTAGAATCTCCAATGTGACGCGAGAGCGGCGACAGGCAAAACATAGTACCGAAGGTATGTCCCCATTCAGTGAAGCATAGCTCTTGGCTATTGAACGATATCTGCCGAAGGTTTCCTATGAATAGATCTGGCTTGGGGCCAGGTGGTAGGTTGAAAGGTCGAAGAGAGATCCATCTGGAGAACAACCAGGTGCAAACGCCGAGGATTATGAGGCAAGCGTTGGTAGACTGGCCACCTGAAATGATGCGGAGAGGTTCGAGAGTAGCCATATATCTTGTGGAGATGTGGGGAGATGGGATTGAAAGAAGGCTTCTGTCGGGGCTCATTTAAAGTCGGCGACAAGGAAAGAAGGACGGGGTTTGCCTGTTGGGAGCGAGAGAAGTTGTGAGGGAAAGGGACCCCGATACGTACGCAAGTACGTAGCGTTTTCACGAGATACATCATACATATAGCCCCATCAATCAGCAAGAAGGATTGGGGAGTCATGAGAAGAATCCTCGAGGTTTGTGCCTGGAATGCATACAGTGCCGTCCAAAGTCGGAGTAATGCCCTCTTGATCACGATCACGAACGAACATCAAACCTCGAGGTGGAAGAATAGTAGAATGCAAAAAGAAAAAATTTATAATAATTCATGGATGGAGATATGGATATATTCTAAAAATGAAAATACCAAAAAAGAAGCACTTTTGAACGGTGCGGGCTGTAACGGAACGGAAATCGTTGGTGCTTGGCCCCATGGCCGGTGACCGGAGAACGAGAGTGAGTGTGCGAATGACCGACTCTCAGACGCCGAGGGAGGTCTGATGGGAGGGGAGCCCCAACGGGCGCCCATGAAATCGCGCAGCCAGGTCCCTGGGAAGGGGCCAAAGGCAAACGATCGCGAAAGAATTTTCATCGGTTTCTCTTTGGGAAGGGAGCTAATCGCCCAGCTGCCCGATTTGATTCGAGTGGTGTAACGTGTACAAGTCGCAAGGCATACATCCAAGCCAAGATAATCCCGCGGGGTAAAACCCACACCCACATACGGTACCGTCACGTGTCTGCAAACGTCAAAATATTCCACTTTGGCCAGGAAGATGCGCCCTGACCCTCGTCTAGGCAGAGCGCTATCGATGTCTCACCCTTACTTTTTCATCTCCATCATCAGCGTGTAAAACCAAGGCCCATGCAAATGAGCAAAGCGTAGGTGCCCCACGTTTATACCGATTGCAACTGGACGGCTACTTATTGGTGTATTATTCCAGCATACGATCAACGTGATCAAAGGGAAGTCTCGTCTCGTGTCTTTTTTTTCTTTGATTTTTTTCCCTTCTTCTTTTACGGTGTGCTGCACGTGTTTTACTTGTGTAACATTGTTGGGAGGGCATGCGAAGATTGGTCGAGAGAACACTTCTAACAATACCAATCGATGATTATGTCCTGACAACACTGTGAACAAGTCGGTCCTTGCGTCATCTGTGCGAGGGCCAGATGTGATCTCGTCCGCCGCCTCGGGTATTTCTAAGCTACGCGCGTGTGTAAACCCCACTGGCACAGCCTCGGGGGCCCGCAAAATTTGCGCACAGCCCACACTGATCAACTGCTGCGCAGGGGCGGGAAGCAGTACCTTGGATGACCAGGGCCCCTATTGTGCATTGTCAGACAAGGGATATGTGTCGCAGCATGGGGTCTTTGTTGTGTGGTGTTCCAAGGTGAATTCGGGAAAGTGTGGTTCATGCCGATGTATAAAAAGGCAAGGGGGAGAGTGTCACCAGATAACGAAACGACGACTGGCATAACGAGTATAAACCTCATTCATTTCACTCGCTTCGGCACTCTCGTTCTGGCACACCTGGCGAGGGGCCAAAACGACTAGAACAGTGACAGTACACGATCCATAGCGCCCATCTTCGGATCAATCCTTCCCCTTGCCTTTTATTCACCTCACCCCTTCACTTGTGGCATTCCACATACAACAAAACAACCACCACCCGCTGGCGCCCTTGCGCCCAAATAAACCATCCTAGGATTTGACGCCGCCCTCACGTTCCCATCGTACCTGTAGCAGAGCAACACTGGATCGATGAACTCTCCCATTCTCGTTTGGATGCTATATCTGAACCGCGAGGTGACGACAGAGGTCAGTACCCTCTTTTCTTCGTCACCGCCACACACCTTTTTCACCCCCCTCGTCCTCGCCTTTTTTCACTTTTCTTTCTCAACCCGTCTCCACGTAAAGGAATACGAAAAATGCTATGAGCTCGTTCACAACACCGTCCCCCATGCGAAAAACATTCCTTCAAACCCCACTTCTGGCGAATCACTGCGTCCGCTATCCTCTGTCTCGGTAACTTCGCCGTAAATTTTGACGTCTCTGATCTTGTGCAGGCCAAATTATCGCCCAAATGATGCCACTCCTTATGATGAGGCACCGTCGAATACCTCGTGCCCGGTGGCGAGATCACAGCACACACAACGGGAAACACTGGATAGAGCAGGTCGGTTCGCCCTCCCCTCTCTCTGACTATGTTTTCCTAGCCGATGTTTAAACTCGAACTCAGATGCTGGACCACGTCAATCCAGAACACCACCTTCGGTCGATGATTGGATATCATCTCGCATGGGAAAATTCGCTCGTTGGAATGGTCATGGTGCAGGGCAAGCAGAGAGAGGTGGTCAACATCGGGCTAGGCATCAAACAAGTCGCCGTAGAGCCCCGCGATGCCACCGTCTCTACGTACGTCGAATCTTTATCACACAAGGTGTGTGTCGCACACGTTTTTTCTTTTGTTTCACGCCGCGAGGCCGCGGGAGGACCCGCGGCACGCACTGACGCGTCCGACCCCCTCTCTCCAGCTCACCCAGCTCGAGTTGTCCTTCCTGTCTTCCAGCCTAGGGGACGAGGTCGTCCTCCGCCGGCTGTGCATCCTCCTCGCGCTCAAATCGGCCTACATCAAGGCGATAGGCCAACCGATCGGCTTCGACTGGTCCCGCCTCGAGTTCAACATATCCGAGGAGACCTGCAGCGGCGACGGCCAGCCCCTCACCGGCTGGGAGTTCCGCTTGTACAAGGCCCACCTCGGCGTCCAGCGCCGCGGCATCCTCGTCGAGGAGAGCTACCAGTGCGTCACGGCTCATTTCCGCGGGACGACCGACTCCAAGTTCGTGTGGCAAGACAACAACAAGGATCTCGAGTCGTGGGTCCAGTTCATCAACATCGACCAGATGACCAACGTCATACCAAAGCTCACCGATTGATAAGGAATCCATGAGCTCTTCTGGTCCCCTTATCCTTTACGCCCTTCACACTGCCAATTTATCTTCCCACCATCACCTCCAACATCACCACGACCCCTCCAACCCCCACCCTCTTTCCTCCCCTTTTCAGCGCGGCTTGCAAAATCTCGCTATCTATTTTCCATGTCTGTGCTCTCCTTCTTGGTCCCCGTGTTGTGCTCGATATACCTCATTTTCTCCAGCTCCCAACCTCTTTCAATACGCGTCCTTTAATAATGTTATCCTGGCACCCTCTTCCCTACGTGTTTTGCGTGCTTTCGATGCCGGCAACAACCCAAACCCACTTTTCCATTCCGTGACACCCCTCCGTTCGGCACCTTAATCTCGAGACGCAACCCATGGAGGAAGTATGCATACAGCCTTTCCTGCCCACCTTAAGAGTGTTCACGGAACGTATCTGTGTTTGTCCTTCCTATCATGATGACTTCTTCATGCAAGCGGGGGTAGTAGTACTTATTATCGGATGATGTAGGGCCCTAAGCGCCTCCACTATGTGTATGCAGCATAAACGAAGGATGTTCCAAATATGGTCGGGAACGTGTGTGGGGCGGAGTCTGTGTGGCGTCGACATTAACATGATTGCCCAACACCCAAGAAGAACTGCCCTAGAAAAGGGTAAATTTCCCGCCGCTTTACGCTCAATTTACGCCAACTGGAGCGTCGCCTCCCTCCGTTTGCGCAGCGCACCCTCGTACGCCTTGCACACCCACTTGACGTACGCGACGCCGCGCACGTCGCCTGCCGCAACGAGGCGATGGTGCAGCACCTCGATGTCCGCGAACGTCACCAATGGCGGTACGTCGTCGTCCTGTACATCCAGTGCAGTCGTGAGACGCACGAGTGGGCGGCCGCCAGCGACAAGCGACACGCGCGACGAGCGCATGTGGTTCGATAGTTGTGTCGGTGTCACCGGAGACGGCAGCTCCCGTACGGCATTTGGCGGGTAGTGCGCAACAAAGGCGCGCAGGCATGCCAGTGCCTCGTCAAGACGGCCCGTCCTGTCAAATAAAGAACAAACGAACAACCAAACAACAAATTAGCCATCAAAATACGTCGACAAGAATGGAAGCCGGAGACAGAGAGTGGCGAGATGAGCCAAAGAAACGGGTTGGAATGAAGAACGGAGATAATGAAAGGCCAAAAAGGGGATGAAGAAGGGGGGGGGGATGTAATGATCAAGAAGGGAGGGGTGCGCGAGGTCGGAAAGAGGAGGGATTAATGATGGAAGGGGGTGGTGAATTGGTTGAGTGAAGTGAGTGAAATGAATGAGAATAAGAAGTGATGATGATGCATGCTTACAAGGCCAAGACTCGGATCCGCGCCGCATATGCGCGCTGTGTGTGCCGCGCTCCGCTGCTCTTCGTGTGTTTCATCCTCGTCTGCGTGGCGTTCTCGAGTGCGGTCCACTCTTTCCACGCATCGTCGGCAAAACTCATCACGTACGTGCGCTCGGCGCCGCGGCGGGCGGCAGCACAGCGCTCGAGTGCCTCGACGAGCGCACGCGCGTCCTTCTCTAGGCCGTGATCCGCGAACGTTGTGCGGAACATGGCATGCGCCGTCTCGAGCGGCGCGTGTGCATAGAAGACCGAGAGATACGCATTTAGCAGCTGCGGCGTTACGTGGACGTCCGGCAGTGCGGGCAGGGGGGCCGAAGGAGAGTTTGTTGGGGGTGGTGATGGGGGAGAGATACGAGAGAACAGAGCGCGGGCTTCGCCGATCAGCTCGGAGCGGCTCTGAGGGGGAAGACGCGCAAAGTTAGGCTCTTGAAAGGCACAGACAGGTGCCGACAGCTCGTGGTCATCAGCAGATGACTCAATCGGCTCCGTCGACCTGGCTGGTATGGGGGGTGTATCTGCATCCTCCTTGATTTGGGAAACCACGGGTGCCATGGAGCGCTTGAAGGGAGGCTTATATGCCGCATATGAATGAAAGACGTGCGTCATGATCCGTTCATCGACGACAACGTCCTTGCTCTCTGGATCCCGTCGTGCTGCCTCGACCATCTCGGCAAGTATCCAGCGCACGCGACCTAGGTCGCCGATGCGCTTTGCACCTTCCAAAAGCGCACTGAACGTATGTGAATCAGGGCGGAAGGCGCATCGTCCGCGCGCGTCTCTGTGAGAGTCGAGCATTTCCTTCGCTAGCCGAAAGGCCTCGTTGACATATATCTTCGAGCCTGAGCGGGCACATGCGAGGATTGTTGCGGTGTAAGCACTAGCGGTGGGTGGGATTCCGCGATCGACGGTCATTTCAGTGAAGAGGTCGAGCGCGCGTTCGGGCTCGGATGGGGTAGGTAACGCGCATGCCTGAATCATCTGTGTAAAAAGGAGGGAGTCGGGATGGGGGTGCGCGACGTAGCGCATGTGGGAAAAAAGATCCCAAGCCTGGGCGTGCGCAATCGAGGACGGGGTGCGAAACAGGGCAGCAATGAGTCGGGAGTAGGCCGTCATTGGCGGCGGTCGACCGGCATTTTCATAAGTGTGGAGAAGTGAAAGGGCACTCTCAGGAATTGTACCGGGTGGGACGCTCTTTTCGTGCGCTTTGATGTGTAAATGGCGCTGGCGGTTGGTGAGTGGACCTGCGATGGGTGTATAAGACAAAACACGAAAATAGATGAGGAGTCGCACCTTTCACGAATGTCTGAAAGAACTCCTCCAGACCCGATACATCTCCTCTCCTAGCATACCATCCAATGACATCGTTTGCGTGGTCTTCTAGTAGCTCTATTCCTGATGCCTTTGAGGAAGTAAATAGGCCGTCCTTATTGTGGGAGCCTTGTGACTAACCTTCATGAGCCCAAGGGCAATCCTGGCCGAGTGGGGATCATCATGTGCAAGCTGGTATTACATGGCGTTATAAAGTTGACGTGTATGATGGGCGGGAGGTACTCACACAAAGTCGTGTCAGGGATCTCCATTCATCGACTGAGAGGACGGCCAGTGGAACGTCCTTAATAGGCGGAGAGCTCTGCCCAGAGGTGGACACATGTAAATTTTGGGAACTCTCCAGCTCCTGGATTATTGGGGTAAGCAGGCCCAGAGCGACGTGATGCGGTAATGACGAGCGGCTCTCTTGGGCATGTAGCTGCGTTGTACTGCATTCAGGCGGCGAGGTCGGCCCCGCGCGTTGTTGCAGTAGAGAGGAAAACGTCTGTGACGAGGCAGAAGGAGAGTGGGAGGGAGATATGCGAGACAATATGGCCTCTACGATCGTTTCATCATGGAGCTTTGGCGGTGGCTCTGCCGGCGAACTACCAGTGACCGCAGGCCCATCGTAAGGCAAGGCGAGGAGATCGTCATAGAAAGCCAGTATTTCATGCTCGCTATATGTGCCGTCGGATGGCGTTGCCTTACGAAGGTATTGTTAGGGAGACCTCCCAAAGGGTTAGGCGCCATACCTCATTTTCAGAACGGACGGGGAGTGCACCCACGCGACGCGCTAGTTCACTAACAGGAGGAACTAGCGTCTTCAATATGTGTCGTTTTCTACGCCTGCCGCTTTAAACAAGGTCAAACGGGTGACAGCTAGGTGCACGCGATATATTCTGTGAACGTACTGAGAGTCATGGGGAGGCGTGACAACGGGCGGTTCGGATGGAGGGCGGGATAGCAAGGCAGCCTGTTGAATCAACCTCTGGGAATTGAGGGAGACATGGCTGGGTCGTGTTGTCGATAGGCGGAGGATGTTAGAAGTCCTGAAGGGCATCATCCTTGCGCTTGACGCGTAAAATTACGGGTCGACATAAGTCAATATCACGTGATAAGAGGGATGCCTGTCAAGTCTGATTATCGGATGTGAAACGAGGTCGTTTCTAGTTACAGTCGCTTTCTCTCCCAAGGTATAAAAACCGGTGAAACGTCGCATTATCATTATTCCTTTTTTAATCCTCCTTACTCTCCCCCCTATAGACTCACAATGGTCAAGGCTGTCGTTCTCGGCGCTGCTGGTCGGTACTCCTACCACTCCTCCAGCTCCTGTATGCCCCCCGAATCTTATCAATGTCTTAGGTGGTATTGGTCAACCTTTGGCCCTTCTGCTCAAGACAAACCCCTTGGTTACCGAGGTACATCGGTTCTCCCCATGACGTGGTACTGCAGACATGCTCAAATACCATCATCGTCCAGCTTGGTCTCTATGATATCGTCAACACCCCCGGCGTTGCCGCTGACCTTTCGCACATCGCAACTCCTGCCAAGGTCGAGGGTTACCTACCTCCAGATGATGGTCTTGCCAAGACTTTGAAGGGGGCTGACGTTGTCATTATCCCCGCCGGTGTGCCTCGCAAACCAGGGGTGCGTACCATCAAATATCCTTAGACACATGGAACTGATCAGTTTTCTAGATGACTCGGTGTGTTTAGTTCTCGTTTCGTCGACAAAAGTTGCAGCTCATAAGATAAATCGGTAACATGAAGAGATGATCTGTTCAAGGTGAGTGGATTTAACCATATTGGAATAAATGACCTGACCGTCCGCAGATCAATGCTGGCATCGTTCATGATTTAGCCGTTGGTATTGCAACGACAGCTCCAAACGCGTTTGTTCTCGTCATCTCCAACCCCGTCAACTCCACTGTCCCCATCGTCGCTGAGGTCTTCAAAAAACGAGGAGTTTTTAACCCCAAGCGGTACCCCCTCTGCTAATATGGACCGGCAAGGTCGGTGCTGATCGTCCAATAGGTTGTTCGGTGTAACGACTTTGGACGTCGTGCGCGCGTCGACCTTCGTCGCCGAGATTCACGGCGATCTTTCCAAGTCCACCGAAGTTGTTGTTCCAGTTGTGGGAGGCCACTCTGGTGTCACCGTACGTTGAGCTCTTCCACGCACTATATCAACTTTTCTTATGCGCGTATCGCAGATCGTTCCTCTCCTTTCACAAAGTTCCCATCCGCTCCCCACTTCGCTTGGCACAGAAAAACTGGAGGTACTCACCAAACGCATCCAATTCGGTGGTGATGAAGTCGTCAAAGCTAAAGATGGCACTGGGTCCGCAACACTCTCGATGGCATACGCTGGCGCGGAGTTCGCAACTAAAGTTATCAAGGCCATTGCGACGGGAGAGAAGGGCCTCGTCGCTCCTAGCTATGTCCACCTCGATGCAGACAAGGAAGGAAGCACCACAGTGAAGAAGGAGATTGGCAAGGAGCTGGACTACTTTTCGGCGAACGTCCAACTTGGAGTGAATGAGTCCCAGCTTCTTAACCAGATGGACAGTTATTGACCCAACTTTTGTGATAGCCTAATGGTGTCGAAAGGATCATTCCCCTTGGGACGTTGACGGACTACGAGAAACAGCTCATCGCAGCAGCCGTCCCCGAACTTACGACTAACATAGAGAAGGTTTGTTCTTCGATCCCATGTTTGATTTTAATGGCCACGGGCTTATTCGTGTTGCAGGGTGCCGCGTTCCAGAGGGCACCAGCCGCCAAAGTATAGGGCATGAAAGGTACGAAAAACGCTGCGACGTGTATGTTGGGGAAGTGTTTTTAGAGCAGGCATGCCGTATAACTGTTGTTTTGTGTTTCAAAATAAAAACAAATAAATGTTGGAAGCTTCCGAACACAACACTTTATTCCAATTTAGTTTCTGACAGGCAGTGACAGCTGGCCAATCAAATTTCGAGATTTAGCATATATTATAAAATCCACACAGTCCGAGTCGTGGTTCAGTACGTTCAGTCCGTGGCTTGTACAACACGACGTCCCAGCAACTACTTATCGTGCTTGAGAAATTCGAGGACTTCCGTCAACGTGGTACAGAAGCCCGAGAAGCTTGTATATCATACTGCACCACCCACTGACTGGCCCGGGATGACCGTCGCTGTCAACCATGTGAGCGGCCACATCATCCAGACCACTTCCAGTTCCACTTCTCGGTCTTCGCCCTACGTTCCCTATTTCATTTAAGAAGCAGGAAAAGTCTCCTCGTAGTTGACATCTCTCTGGGGTGTGCCCACATGCTCTGATCGCTTGCCATGTGGACCCTCCAAGTCAGTCAGCCACTCACCCCACGACGGAGGGAAAATGATCACTTCCTCTCCCCCACCTGATTGTTTATCACACCAAAGCCGGTGGTGATTCTTGCGTGTGTCCACGACCTTTTCCTTTCTCTTGACGATTCGGTTCCATCGCTCTATTTTACTACTAGACGGGTACTAGTAGGCAGTCTCCCTCTCTCGGCCACTTTTCTCTCTCCGTCTTCGTCGTCAAGGGCCGACGAGTGTTCAAAATCTTCCGGGTTGCATCGCGTCGCAAATTGGGTTTGATGTCAAACTTGATCGGCAGCGAGGGCTTGCTAGTGCTGGATGTCATCGGCGAGCCCGACGCACAGGGTTTAGAAAGCTTGTCTCGGTGCCAAAGGGATTGGCGGCTTACTTCAGTGCGTATTGGGGCCACCATGGCCTCGGGACGGTGTGCTTATTTGGGCCCTTTGACTTCTAGGATATAGCAGGTAAGCACGAATTCTCCCCCTTTGTTTTCTTTCGACCTGGGTTGTCGTTCAAGTTCAAGTCCCCCACTTCGTGAAATGGGTGCTGACCTGGGTTGTCCAACTTGGAATGAACAGTGGCTAGCGCGGCGTTGATCGTAAGTGGCGTGGTTACCAAGTATCGCTATGACACACTCATTTCATGTAGTTTTATGACTGGTTCTTAACAAGCGGCGACGAGGTGCGCTCCCATCCTTTCCTTTACTACTCTGCATCCCCTTCTATTGACTGGAAGAGCGGCTGACGTTTCTTCTCGTCGGGGCAGTTGGCTTTTCTCTGGAAATGGGATAGAAGCGTCTATATCCGTACGCTATTCTTTTTGGCGCGATACCCAGCACTCGTCAGTACCATCATGGGTCTCCTTCCGGTGCGTGTGGGGCCCTGCCGAGCATCAGAAATCCAAAGTTAATGAAACTGAGGGTTAGCCAGCTGTTATGTGGACAAACATCGCAACAGGTCTACGCGTCCTCACTATCATATGTTCCGAGCGTGAGAGCAAACATTCGGCGCATCATACCCCCGTCCACTGACGATATCATTCCCAAAGTCATCCTTGCGACGAGAACATGGGTCATATGGGGAAAGAGCCGGAAGATGCTGGGGTTCCTGGTCATTTTCTCTATCGTATGCTAGTGGCTTTTTTACATCTACTATTTCCCAACTCACCTGGATGGTTGGGAGGGCTGTCTGGCGCCAGGGTTGGCTATAGTTGGGCGTGACATCGCCACGACTAGTACTAACGATGGTGAGTGGTTGCCATCGCTACTCCCAAGTTAACATCTGATGCTCTGGCTGGTGGCATATAAGTTATACCGTCCGCCACTTGGAGCGACATGCGGCCATGTCGTGTGTTGACGAGTACCGTCAAACACGCGTGGGTTGTACCTTACATAGTCGTCATCGTGTTTGAAGCTGGTTCGTAATTCCTGTCCTCTGCATCTTTCATTTCTGTCTTGGCTAACAGCACCGAGCAGTTGTGTTAGCGTTGACGCTATACAGGGTCCTACAGTTCCGCGGAAGCCTCCGGATACAGAGATCAAAGCTGTTTGATTTACTTTGGATCGATGGTCCCGCGATTCATCATCCCTCTATTCCGATTTGGTTGGCTGATGTTCGTGTTTGTCAGGTGTTATATATTTCGTTTTCATGCTCGGTGAGTATCCTTCTCCACCGTCCTGGCCTGATCCTGGTCATCTGACAGACTTGACATAGTTCTTGGCTTTTTGAATGTTGCATTAGTGCTCCAAGTCTCGGTAAGTCTTGTCTTCCGCAACCGCGAAAAAAGAAAATTAGATTGAACAATGAATCACGTCGTCGAAGGCTCCGCAATTACGGGGTGGAGGCACGCAGTAAGGACCTTACGTGAATTCCATCAAGGGGCCGTGCTGAAGACCTTTTGTGTCCCTACTTAGGCTGCAGACGGTCTTTCATAGCATTCTTTCGACGCGAATCGTGCTTCACATCACGACAGCGTTGAAGCAGGATCTTGTTGGTTCACGATCGACTACTTTGGTGCAGCATAGGGATTCAACTAGGATGGAGTTTGGGGATTCATGTGAGACTTGATACTTGATTGGTTTTACCTGAAAACAGTACTCCCAATGGCGGGCCAGGAATAGAGTCATTCAACATAAATGCTGTAAAACCAGTCGTTGAGCATCATCATGCCTCTTACAATATTTGCCACGAGTAGTCTTGGCTGCCGATGAACCGCATGATTGTGTGGGTTTTGACAGGTAATTTCCATCCCTGAGCCTTAATCATATGAAATTAGATATCCACCAGCATCTGATCGCTACAGGTACGTATTCGCTTATTATCATCACAGATTATATTTCTCTCGATTCCCGGATTGTTGGAGGGACACTACCGATGCCTGCCTTCAAGGGCCCTACCTATCTACGATGGTCGTATTCAATATCACCGAGACTTGTTGGGGCCTGTGTTCGGGTGAAAGTTGCACGAACGAATCAAAGGGGAGTTCAGTTGTAGAATGGTCGGTTAAACATGTTCATATGCCGCCTCTTCAATCGGCAATAGTGCACTGCAAGGATCAGATTTACAATCGTGGGCTATATAAACAGTACTCAAGGGCTGTACAGTACTGTATTCCGAACACAAATGTCGGGTATGACGGGCCTCGGCCATATGGTCGTGGTTGCGTGCGTGGGATTATTCTAGACACCCGCCGCGCGCTTCGGCCTTTGTCGGTAAGCGCTCGCCGCGTCATTCTTTTCCCACTCACAAGTCGACCCGAACGGTGATGGATACCAGCTAAAACGCAAATTGGAGATCAGTACTCGATCAGTTCTCGTTCAAAACGCGGTCAACGGATCTTTTTTAACTTTTGTAGGGAATCGTCCGACAACAGCCATAATGATTGCCCTGAACTTGAAGGCTGCTGCAGAAGCCGGCCGCATCGCCGCATCGAGGACCAGCCCGAGAATAACCTACAATGATTGGAGGATCCCAGCGCCGAAGGGCACGCGCCAATCAAGCCCGAGTGTGCATCGCCCACTGATTACCCCCAAAAGTATTGTCATTCTACTCTGCCATCGAACTGGCGTAGCTCGGGCCTCCTGACTTGGAGGAATACTCACTGCCTCGGACCATCGGTCTCTGACTAATGACCCTACTATTGCATATTGGGAGGGAGGTCGTCATTCGTTGAAATACTGCCGTTATACGTTCAGACCCTCTTATTTCTCACATCCCACATTCACTACCAGTGCACAAGGAGAAGAAGAGTTCCACCTCTAACGCCCCAACAAATATCCAGGTGCCGAGCGTGTTAGCATTTTCTGCTCGCAAAAGCATCCACCGCTTTGATTAGGAATAACTGGAGTGGTAATAGGTAAGCCTCGAACAACTGCAACTCTATTCTTCGTTCTGAATCTCCTCTCGCCTGTCTTTTTCGATTTGGCCAGCTCCTAAGGGATTCCTAGACTTCTCTACACAGAAGCGCACAACAGCCTTCCGAGTGCCAGAACTGGTGGATCGTCTCAGGGCTTGATCCGAAATGTCAAGCACAATCGGCAGCGAGAACCTGCAGCCAACGTCTGATCAATTAGTTCGGTGCCTGACGGATTGGCGGCTCACCTCGGTGGGTAATACAGTACAGTAGCTTAGCGTCAGTCCGGTGCCAATTCATTTCCTTCGCTCTTTTGCCCCTAGAATATAATAGGTATGAATCTCGCACTCCTGTGTTGTTCCCGAGTTTATCGAAGTGTGGATTGTCTGCTCCCGGAGTGATTAGTAGCGAGTGCGGCGTTGATTGTAGGTGGCACGTTTACATGAGTGTTGGCATATGAGACAACTAAAATCAACCCGCTCTGGCTATCGATTGTAGTTCTACGACTGGTTCTTGACGAGTGGCGACGAGGTACGCATATGCTTATCCGCGCCACCTCCGAATAGCCTGAAGGTATGATTTCACCGAGATAGTTGAGTTATCTTTGGCATCGGGAAAGGGGTAACCGTGCTCGCATCCTATTCTTGTTGGCGCGATACCCAGCACTTGCATGTGCCGTCGTAGATCTGCTTCCGGTGCGCCACCCCAATTAACCGCCCTCTGACCCAAAATCCAGGCTGAAGCTTGATCGTAGTTGACAATGAAGCTAAATGACGTTGCGATATGTCTGCGTTTCACTGCTATCACATGTTCCGAGCGTGAGCATCAATCCATACGATTGCTGGCAATGATACTAAACCTGCTAGTCATCCTTGCGGTGAGGGCGTGGGCTATATGGGACAGAAGTCGGCGGATCCTTGTATTTCTGGTTGTCCTAGCCATCGTACGACAGGGGCTCTTTACATCTCTTGTCTTGACTAACTCGAGTGGCTTAAGACAGGTGTATTAATAACAATCCTGAACATGAAACAACGTAAAATTATGACTGTTGGTACGTACTTCACCCCCCCCCCTCAAGCTGTAATCTCATGTACCCAGTGGCACCGTCCGCTATTGTGAACGAAGCGGGCATACAGCATTGTCGAATGTTAGAGAACACGGCCAAGTATGCGTGGTGTATACCATATATTGTCATGATAATGTTCGAAACTGGTTCGTTCACTTGTCTGAATTTAGTTAACTCGCGGCTAATATAAACGCCGAGCAGTTGTGCTGGCTCTGACGTTATACAAAGTCCTACAATTCCATAGTGGAATCCCGAAGCAATCTAGATCAAGGTTGCTGGACGCATTTTGGATCGATGGTACGGTGTCCCGGTCCCTTTTGACACTGGCTGGACTTGCTGACACACACTCTTCGTCAGGAGTCATCAACTTCACCTTCATGCTTCGTGAGTTTCTTTATATTTCCCCCAGGCCGATTCTTGAATACAATGCATATAGTTCTTGGAATTCTGAACATTGGGTTGGTGCTTAAAGTTCCTGTAAGTCAGATTCCACCATCATAGAATGGCCTCACTGATGAATCCGGTACGCGAAGGACCCACAATTGCGGGATGGAGGCTCACAGTGAGTCGCGATGCTAACCTTTCGCGCTACGCTGAGGACATATATGGCCTAAGGCTGCATACCGTCTTCCACAGCATTCTCTCCACCCGAATTGCAATACATACCGCCGAAGTGTTGAAGCAAGATATCGTGGGTTCGCAGCCTACTCTTGCGCGTCATGAAGCATGGACGGGGATAGAGTTCGCAAATGTGTCCGAAACTTCAACGGAAGTTGTTGCCGAGGGTGACGTTGACATCGCCTGAGCCGGCAAGGATCACATGAGGGAGCTTGTAGAATTAGGCTCGCATATATTGTACCAATGTCGGCGTTGATATGGTCGTTCTGCGATCCTGAACTGCCAGTGGGCCTCACCGCCGCAGCGATCGTGCTTGTAAAGGATTATCGATCTAGCACTGAGCCATTAACGTCCTGTTTACTTGTATTGAGATATATGAAATCATACTTGAGTAGGGGAAGCAGTGCGCGGTGCGAGTCTAGCGAGTGCTACCAGAGCGCTTAGTGATTTTGCAATATCTTATCTCCCCAGTGTGCATTGAGCGTTCGCGATCAAATTTTAGACATACAGTTTATCTCTGTATTCCGAAGTCATAATGTGTTGTAAAGTTGGTTATGACAAAAAGAACACTATTGAATGACATTCTTACTCGTAATCTCTACGAAGAGTCACGGTGTTGTGTCCATTCTGTCCGGTAACCGCCTCACAAACACCCGTATCAGCGCTCTCTGGCGGGCTTTGACGGGTCCGTTTTGTCATATCTACTGTGTGATAGGACTCCACTGTTGACACAGTCACAACGCCGCGCCATTTTGACGACACTATACGATGTAGTTCGTAGAGAGCATAAAAGAACTCGAGCTCGTAGTCAGGTACCAGGGGCCGCGGAAGAGTTGGTCATAACAGATTTCTCGGGCAGCAAGACAAGATAAAGACCATGTTGTCCCCATAGCAGAGTAGTAACTAGCAACCCACCTTGTCATGGCGAATGGAGGCCGTCGTCCGCCATTGCGTGGCATCTTACCCGCAGGTCAACTTGGCAAACTAGACATACAGTGGGAAATCAATCGGCAAGGTAGGGCCCGGCTCACACCCATCAGAGCACCCGGACCAGCCCATAGGGAGACATGGAAGAGGTTCCAACACCGAGAACGATTGCAAATCGATATAGTTTGGTACAGCGTACATATGACAGTCGCACCCAGATACTCTGTCACCGGCACCGAGGTCGGTGCCAAGTACTGCCACTGCCCATCGAGCACGCACAGCCAATCAAAGCGCAGCGGGTTCTGCTGTCAGGTGGCCGTGAAAGAAGGTGGAGGAGAAAGACGGCTGAAAAGACACCGTTAATATAATTCGACATGAACTTGAAGCTAGCGTGGATTCCGAGAGACGGACCCGCTCTCTGATGAGCACGTGACTCATAGGGACCACTTTACGATGCCTGGAACTCTGACCGCCGACAGTGACGAGTTGCGCGTTAATACATAAGCGATAAGCGGCCACCTTGGTGTACGGGCTAGGATTGGCAAGGGACTGGGGGCATGTCTTGGGTTAATCCCTTGGCGTGTCTACAGTCCGAGGCAGTTGGCAGCTTTCCTTTTAAGTTTATATGTACATGTCTGAGATCTGAGATAGGATAACCAAATTGCCGGGATGGAATGCTTGTTCTGCATGGACCGTGAACGTTGCAAACCAGTGACAGAGGGCCGCAGCGGGTAGGCCTTCAGCGCTTCAGTAATGAAGAGGCAATGAAAGTCGGATGTACGATCATGGAAGAAATACAAGGAAGAAAAACATAACAGAGGCTGAAATTTTTGATGGATAGCGTGTTCATATGAGGTCTCTGGATAGCCTGATACTTCAAAGGATGGCCATGGGTCCATATCATGCCTTCATCAACGTGACCTAGATGATCTGAACGTCAGCTGATCCGCTCTATCTCCTAACTAATCACCACCACACATTAAATGATAGAGTTCATAAAACGTGAAAGTCACACAACTTATTACATAGACAGGTCCCCAACAGCGCCGTCGGTGTTTCTTCCAAGCTTGGGCGCATCGAAAACGAAATCAAACGGAACCCAGAAGTTGTGACTCCCACGGCCATGTGCCTGGGAGGGAGATGCCCCTATCACCCACTTATCGACACTGGAAAAGCTGTGGTCTGCCGTCTGTGTTCATAAGTACAAGTATAGAGCTCAGGTCCATTCCTCCAGAAGTCAGCGGCCGCCGGGGATATGCCTGGGCATGTTATTGGAGGGGACAACTTGTGCCGTGGGACGTTGAATTCCAGGGGACTGACGGTGATTTCGGGCGACAGCATAGATTGTACACTGCAAAGTACCTGCCCGCACCGAGGAACAAGCCGCAGCTCAGAAGGAAAATGGAAGCTCAGAGCCGCAAGGTTATGTAGGACGGTGATATCGGCCAACTAAGCATAGTCTACGTTCTCAGCGTGGGTATTGCTCTCGGCAGACCTACTACCAGCACTGATAACATTGGCGTTTAACATAGAACTTCCTGGTTGTAGCAGCGGCACTAATGGTGAACTTGGGCATCAAAACCTGGTCAAGTCCGCATGTGTCACGTGAGATCTTTGTTTGGGAGGCGGAACAGTGAGATTACGAAACCTGTGCTGGTGAGGGAAGAAGTAAGTAAAGTAAGGAGAAGGAGAAGGAACGCCAGGATAGGCGAGACGATGTCAACCATGACGCCGCCATATAGTGAGACTACGGTGCATCAATGCATCATGATGTTCTCCGCTTGGAGCTCGGCAGTGAAGGCACTAGTAGTCTTTCAGAATACGAGCAGAGCTGGCTTTGAAACTTGATAGTCCTCAATTGGGAACTGCACAGTGACCTGAGTTCTCAGGAGCTGAGCTCACAGCAGGGGTCAGAAGTCTGCACCTGCACCGGCGAGAAACATCCGGCGTGAGAGCCAGACCCTTATATAAGCAAGGGTAAATCCGAAATTGGCGCCTTTAACCAATACGATCAACAATATGCAACAATGGGGCCAACGGGGCTTCGCCCTTAGGAGTAGCGAGCGGGCTTACAGCTGGCGAGTCCCTGACCTATTTGGTCTCTCCGTTTGACATGTATCTGATGTGGGATGATTAGAACGACATTGTCGCCTAGTTGACGGGACTACAGTGGTCCGACTAGAGCGTAACTCTCATGGAGCCTCATGGTCACCCCTGCTGCGCACCCTTCGTCATCAATGTTTTCGTCTGTTCCGACTACATACCGATGCACGGTGTCAAGTCGTTTTCAGAGAGAAGGGTCACAACAAAGTGGTGATGGGCCGATGGCAAGTCACAAGTGCGTGTGAGTCGGGTCATCAAGTCCACATTTTGGCTAAGTACCATGAACACAGTGACTATTGTAGACTCACGATGACACAAATGCTGTACAGTCGTGTTGATAAATGTATTAATTTCAGGATAATAATGTAGGGCTAATGGCAGTTCAAGTTCGAAGCGTACTTGCCGGGGGAAAGTGGCCGTAATGCCTCATATTCCGTCGATGACATGACCAGTTGATTGTCAACCGTCATCATGCTTGGTCGAGCCCGAACTGTATGCGTCTAGACTCACCAAATTTCCAGTAGTAAGTGACATGGCCGATACTGCCGCTTCCATAGAGCAATCATTCAACCAATTATCTACGGCGCCCGAGCACATCAAAAAAATTGGTGGAATAGGTACAACGTATTGCGGGGCTGCTGGATTGAGGACTCGGCGCACCGACCATCAGTTTATCATTGCAGGGTACTTGCAGGGTGTGGCTTCTGTGTCAATAGTCTAAATGCGTTCTGGTGCCGAGCGATTGCCGGCTCTCCCTCCCATTACGGTCTTCTGGCTTCTGTCCCTTCTTATTTATCGGGGCAGGTCGTATTGACTAGACTTCCTCTAGGGAGACGCGTACATCCACTATTTCTATGTGACGCACATCTAGTATCAGCACTCCCGCTTTCAACAGACGAACAATATCAGGGCGTCGTACCCACCCACGTTTCTTAACTCTAGGGCCATTGCTTCCTGTACCCTTTCTTTCCTTACTTCCGCGACTGTCAAATTCATCTTCACGTAGGCTAAGTGACTCTCACGCGTTTCTACACACACCACCACCTACCAAGTACTACCTGAAGGTGTTGGGGCATACTTCGATGTCGGACATAATCAATAACGAGGCCTCGCCAGCCTTACTAAACGACTTGGTTCAAGACCTAACAGATTCACAGCTCGTCGCAGTGCGTACCATATTACAGGGAATTGTGCGATATTTATTAGTCCATGTACATTCCGTCACCCTTTCGTCCAGCATATGACAGGTATGACAGTTAAAATCATGCCTTAGCTGTCTCTAGTTATGAAATGCTGACCGAACACGTCTGGGGCTATTAGTAGCAAGCTCGGCATTAATCGTGAGTGGCACGTTTGTACGACTTGCGCTGGCAAAAAGGCTAACACTTCCCTGTCATGGTTCTGGTCACCACTTAGCTTCACGATTGGTCTTTGACGAGCCGCGAAGAGGTGGAGACTTTTGTGCCTTTTCAACCTAATCTCTGCTTACCGAAGGACACCGGCGTTCTTCTCCCCGAGACAGTTGACTTTCGTGTGGCGTCGAGGAAAGAGTCTCTGTACCCGGGTACTATTCCTGAGCGCACGGTACACAGCACTTGTGTCGGCCCTTTTGTATTTGTTTCCGGTGGGTCCAGTCAATTCTGCTAGGGCCGTCAGCAGGCCAGAACAAGGCTCACAATTCGGGCTAGGTAGCATCTAAAATGCAAAACGGTATAACGTCCCTGAATGTTGTCACTATCGTGTGTTCAGAATGTGAGTACGCCTTATGTCGTGGCTGACAACTTTGCTCAACCCCTTTTAGTCATCTGTGCATTGAGGACGTGGGCCATATGGGAAAGGAACAGGCTGATACTCGTATTCCTCATCGGGTTGATCGCTGTACAGTGGTAGCTCTTCACATAAGTTGTGTCCTACTGACCCGGACGGTTAAAGGCTTATGCAGGATTGGCGATCACGGTGATCGAGTATTCCAGTTACTTGGCTCACGGTACGTGGCTTCGCTTCTCCTTTTGCGTGGCGAACTGGGAATTTGATCTTTCGGTTTATGGACAGAGACAGCGCCTGTTACTTGGGTCATCGAGGGTATAGGCCAATATCAGATGCCAATAGGGAACACCGCCAAACATGCATTGGTTGTATCCTCACCATTTCTTCTTATACTCGGTTTTCAATCTGGTATGTCTGGTTATGGAGGGGTCTGGCTGTCACTGTCGCTGATGTCACATAGTTGTGTTGGCTTTGACTCTGTATAGGCTACGGTACCGTAGCCACACACCAGCCCAGTCAAGATCGACGCTGTTGGATGTTCTCTGGATTGATGGTCAGTATTTGAGCACTTCTTAAACTCTAGCAGTGCTGGTTGACATTAACTTTTTGCTAGGGATTATGTATTTCGTCTTCATGTTCCGTGAGTATCTCTCTCCATTCTCTTCGTATCTCTTCCACAGATTCCTTGTAGTTCTTGGTGTTATCAATGTCGGACTGACGTTCAAGGTCTCGGTAAGCCATGGTTTGACTATTAAATAAGGGAGCCTCACAGATGAATTCATACACGCTTTGGAAGCGACCACGCTTACAGCTCGGACTTGCACAGTGAGCGGCAACACGAAGTACCTCACATATAGGCTCAGATACATATTTTCACAGGCTCCAGACGGTCTTACACAGTATGCTTTCGACGCGGGTTGTGCTACATACCGCCACAGTTTTGAGGAAAGACATTGTTGAATTAGAGGCGACTGTAGCACAGAATCGGGGGTCAAACAGCATGAGGTTTGCAGAGGTTACTATAATAGAACGTGTACCAGAAGATGTAGAGGACCAGGAGACTCGGAGACAAATAAATATGACATGAATTGCATATAGACATTGTGCATTATATCTACCCTTTTGACACCTAAGCCTTGCAGTTGAGAATTGAGAACCCCACAAACATCAAGGACGGGAGACGATGGTTTAAGAATAAGGAAACCTATATAGTAGAACCAACTTACTTGCGATCTCTACCAAAAGTGCATCCGTTCTGTTCAGTTGCCCTGTCATGAAGACTTATTTCAGCATTATCCGGGGGCCCGTCTAATGGGAACATGATATGATGTCTGCTATGCGCGAGAACTTGAACGTAGTGGTCACTGGGAGGTGGTACCTACCAGAGTGAGAGGTTGCGTGGAAAGAGTTGACCATGTTAGATTTCACGAGCAACAAGATAGTGCTGTCATTCTGGTGTACGATTAATATAGACGTACGTTATTTTGGCATAACTGGGTGGCAATTAGTGACCTGCATGGTTATGATGGGTACTCTTGTGGGCCATCATGCACGTGGACTATCGCTTTGATGGATGTCAATTGAGTATGAGCTCATTCCGTATGGTCTGGGAGGATGGCAGAATCAGTGCCAGAGAGTAACGACGGACGAGCTTTCCGCAATGAACAAGTTGAACGAAGACGGCATGCCAGTGATGGTCAGATTTACAGTGATGAAAGATAGGGAAATACGAAAATAGGCTAAATGAATTGATTGATAAGATACTACTATCATGACGTAGGACTGGACTTGTACTGCATGATTGTGGCGCATGATGTGGCTCACGGCGTTTATTACCGAGTCATCAGGTTTGCTCGCTCTCACGTCAACAAACTTGTACCTTACTCGGAAGGTACGCCACGGAAGCCGCCCCACAACGATTCGGTCCTCTGCATGAGTTGCGAAGGGTCGTTTTTATCCTTGAAATTTTTGTTCACAGCGTCCGTCGAGTATGATTTGGGACGCTCGAGGTCTGCGTGGTGTATGTCAATACAATATCCCGTTGACATAAAATGTGGATACGACACGAATACTTCCGAGCGCTAAGTGCGCTGCGTGCGCAGTCCCAGATAAGCCGCGCAGCTTCATTAAATGCGCGTGACACACTGAAAAGGACAAAGTGGTATCGCGTCTCCATAGGGCCTTGATTTGTGAGGAGCGCGTATTCATGTTCGGCCTTTGCCTTGCCACCGTACCACATATTTGTCACAAACGGTCCGCGCGGACACGTACCTCAGCTCGAATACCTGAGACAATATTATAGATCTGGCTGATAAATGCGAAGATCTCGTCATTCGGCGGATGCTTGAGTGAAAACCCGCTTTGTGCGACATAACGTGGGACTGTCTTGCGGGGAAGCACGCACGGCGGAAACAACTTGTCTGCTATTCAGCGGGGAACCAGAATTAGACTTGACTGCTTCGTCACTGGCATCCTCCCCAATCTTGGGTCACACTTCTGTGAGCCAGAGAAGCACCTCTTAGTTCGCAAGGCCGTGGAGCACGGCCGCGTATGACAGGAATGGAACTCTGCGAGACTAAGAGAGCACTGGCAGAACCTGATGAGAGACTCGGACATTGCCGACCCGACCTTGAGCCAAGTGACACGTGATGTCCTCAATTCCCAACGAATGACCAATCATCGATAATCATCGGTCACCGTATGATCGGTTTATGGGTTGGCCATTCGAGCCATACTGCCGAGCCCAAGTCACCGCTGGGCAATGACAGAGGATCTTGTATCGCAATGCTAGTGATCATTCAACTCATTGGCTTCGGCGCCCGAACACATCAAAAGTAACGCAGTACAGGTACGGCGTCTTGTGGGGCTACCGCCGGATTATGACACGCCGCAGCACCTCCAGTTCATCAACACACAACACAGGAAAGGCCCATGTGAACGACAGTGAGTCATTCTTTCTCCGAGGAATCACTCCCCTTTCCCACTCATACTCATATTCTGCGCTGTCTTTGCACGATTATTGGGGCAGGACATATAATATACGGACAGATTTCCTCTGATTCTCCGCACTACACACCCATTATTAAAGCCTCCTCCGCCAACGGACGAATTGGGATCAAGGCGTCGCACTTATTCTTGCTTTCTTCCTGCCTCTGGGTCTATTTCTTCACGCTGGGACACTGGACTAGGACTAGGTAACCTGCTCTCTGCCTGAGCACCGTTCTCTATTTTCACTCACAGGCCTTTCGATTTTTTCTCTAGAGCGTTCTTGAATGTCGGGCATAGTCGGTACGGGCTTGTTGAACGACTTGGTTCGAGACATAACAGATCAGCGGGTCTTCTTGGTGCGTAATGTCATACCCAAAGTTATGTGGTGATCAAGCCTTGATCTCCACCATCAATAAGTATAAATTTCTTACCATTGCTGCCAGTACATAACAGGTATGACTGTAGAGCTTTTGTGTTGTGGCTTCACTGTCTCTCCTTACGAAATGCTCACTGAGCACATCCTGGGCGATTAGTAGCAAGCACGACGCTAATTGTAAGTGTCACATTCTCATATTATGTCTTGGTAAGAAATCTAACAGCTCCCCACTCGGGTCACATCATGTGTAGTTTCATGACTGGTTCTTGACGAGCTACGAAGAGGTGAAGATAATGTGCTTGCTCGGTCCACCTCTACTTACCGAAGAATGGGTTGACATTTTCATTGGGACAGTTGACTTTCGTCTGGCGCCGAGGCGGAAATCTTTATGTCCGGATACTATTTGTCGGTGCACGATACACAGCACTCGCATGTGCCCTTTTATATTGGTTTCCGGTGCGCCTGCTACGTTGGTTAGGGCTGGCTGTGGGCACCAAACAGGGCTCATTGTCAAGATAGGTATCACCTAAGGTTGGCAAGATTGTGACGTGGCTGGATGTCGTCGTTGTCATATGTTCAGAGCGTGAGGGTCCCATATTGTTGTTCAGGATTTTGCTCAAATAGCTTGTAGTCATATTTGTGTTGAGGACGTGGGCAATATGGGAAAGGAGCCGGCCAATCCTTGTATTCCTCATTGGATTAACTATCGTACAGTGGCGGTTCTTCACGCGAGTTATGTCTTACTGACCCGGGTTGAAGGCTTTTGCAGTATTGTCCATCCTTGTGATCGAGTTTCCCACACCCACGGCCCTTGGCACGTGATTTCCCTTCACCAGTGTGACGAAGTTTGACATATCACCTGGCGGATAGTGACATCATCTATCACTGTGATCTTTGAAGGCGCGGGCCAATATAAAATACCCACAAGTACAGTCCAGTATGCATGGTTCGCATCTACACCATTTCTCCTTCTACTGGTTCTGCAATCCTGTGTGTCTAGTTATCTGGTCGTCATACTGTCGTCGTTGACATCATGCAGCTGTGTTGGCCTTGACTTCGTATAGAGTGCTACGATATCGTAGCAATCATTCAATGAGGTCGACGTTGATGGATGTACTTTGGATTGAAGGTCAGTGTCTTGGCACTCGCTGGACTCTGGTCGCGCTGGCCGACATTCGCTTTTTAACCAGGAATTACGTACTTTGTTTTCATGTTCAGTATGTGTTTCTTTCCATTCAAATGTGTCTGTTGAACAGATGACACATAGTCGTTGGTGCTCTGAACATCGGACTGATAATGAACGTCTCGGTGAGTCGCGCTCGACTATCAAAAGTAGGGGAGTCCCACTGAGGGGTCCATGCACAAAGCACCCACAATTACAATTTGGACTCTTACAGTAAGCACCAATGTGAAGTGCCGCGACTAGGCTGAGATACATGTCTTCACAGGTTCCAGATGGTCCTACATAGTATCCTTTCGACGCGTGTTGTGCTACATACTGCCACGGTGTTAAAGCAGGAGATCGTTGATTCACGGGCCACTGTAGCACGAAATCGGCGGTCAAGCAGCATGAGGTTTGCAGAAGTTACTATTGAACTTGTATCAGAAGATGTAGGGCCATATGAGACTCGGAGACAACAAACAAATATGGCATGAATTTCTTGTGACTGTTCTGTGTCGATTCCTACGGTGTTAACGCGCCTGATCATAGCAGATGGGAACTAAGAATCCATCACCATTGGGTGTCAGAGATGCTAGATGATCGATGATGTTCAACACAAGAAAGAGGAAACCGTCGGATGGTTCTCCTGCTTGCAATCTCTATTAAGGATTACCTTGTCCATTCTACTCGACTGCTGCGTCATAATCACGGACCTCAACGTTCTCTAGAGTGTTGTCCAACAGGAGGATGACATCTCCTCGACTGTGTGTGAGGGTGGCACTTTGGCATTGTAACAATTCGGAAGTAGCACGGTACTCTGATGCGTTGAGGGCGCAGAAGAACCCGAACCGTAGTCGCTGGCTGGTACCAGAGTCAGCGGTGCGGGGATGAGTCGGCAATGAGATATTTCACGAGAACTGAGTGAGACCATCGCCTAGTTGCCAACTTGCCAGTGCGTATTTTATACGGGCTGAAATTGACAAGGTCTTTTTTCAGGTGTCTCTTGGGACAATTGTTCAAAGGTATTCGACACAGATGACCAAAGTGCCGCCTAGATAGCAAACTAATTCCGTACTGTTCTCGTTCAGTAAAGCAGCTACCTTTATAAGCCGCCGGACTTGACGACTCGACTTCGTAGGCAATGAAGGCCACGCTGGAGGACGACCATAATCTGATGTCTCTGTAGCTGCCAAATCAAATCTGCTCAACACCCCAAATCACCACGTACAGCGTTCACTTTGAAAACGGACCGGGTATCTTATATTTCGCAACTACTATATCCCGTACAACCATCAGAACTATGGATTCCCGAGTGGCTAGCAGTTTACACCGCGGTGCCCATCTCTATGTTACTCCCCACATCTTCTGGAAGGTCCAGTTCGCGTAGCTTGTCGCCAGGCTGGCCTTCCATGATGACGAAGGACACATTCTGGCCCTTTGGTGATGCCAGGTGGTGCTCGTAGGTCGTGTGCACAGCCACTTCTACCCGGTTAGTATGCGTATTGATGTCCAAGTTGCCATGCGATGCTGCACGATTGCTTCTTCGAACATTTACAGAGCTCAGTATGCTAATGTGACATGGACCACAGTTAGGGAAGAGAACAATAGAAGGGAAGGGTGTCGCACATGTCAGAGTGGGAGCCGAAATTTATGAGGGAGCGATACATCCGCGTCGCAGCGATTGACATCGTGGCCAACGCGGGCATCAAGAACATCTATGTTATACGGGCACATAAGAACCAGTATCCTCCATCGTTCGTAGCAGACAAATACGCACCGTATTGAACGCACCTAATATGGGCAGCAAAGAAATCAAGATTTTACGTTGTTATACGGCCAGTGGGAGAAACCAAATACCATTAAGATTCAAACAAACGTATACCTGGGACATTAAAGGGTGATGGGCGGAGGTGTAAAATAAGAACCGCTGAACATACCACTGGCATGGCCTCAGCAACTATAGCAAGCAAGAGCCAAATGACACCCTCTCGGACGGAAATCACATCAGCGGAACAATAGCACTGCAGTTCATAAAATGTGCTGCCAACTCACCTGTTTCCAAAGCAAGCGTCCCAGATCAAACCAGCCTCCACCGCGACGGCGGAGGCGAAACAAGCCAACAAGCATGATGACGATCAGGGTGAAGTCCGTAGCAAGCATAGATATGATGGTTAGTCTAATATCCTGAATGTTGGGTGAGCTACAAGATTGTTTCTCAGGTACCCATGTAGAGCGGATCTAGGAACGGATGAGCCTAGAAGAGCCAAATATTTAAGGTTGGTTCCTCACCCGCGCAGCAGCTGGTACCAAAGCCACATTTGTCAGGGTTTCAGTTCGTCTTGTGGAGGAGCGGAAACCGATTTACCCAACATGAGCAATGAAAAATTGGCCACCCATATGCCAGTCGCAAGTGTCACAACAACCTTATTCATATTCCAAATGGCGGCACTGGGTGGGCTATTAGCGCTCTGGGAGGCTGGGAGGTAACAAAAGTATGGAAGCGTATGAAACTTACATGCGAACTAAAATCAACAGCGAAGCGAATGCAAGAGCAACGTTGGAAAAGGTCTAGAGATATGTAGAACAAGAGTGTGCAAAGTGTTCTTGAATCTGGAACGAAGCTCGTCAAAGGGCATGCTCACGAAGTTGGACGTGGTCAGGGCCTTGTAGTTGTGATAGGCGAGGGCTAGGATTTGAACGTAAGGAGACAAACACAAGCTACAGTGCATACCTGGCAGTTGCCTGGGTTAGTCATGCTAATGGTAATCAAGTTAAGGACCACGGCCGAAAGTGTGGAGAGACGAGTCATTGAATAAATCTAGGCAAGGAGCGCATCAGTTGGGGGGTTATGGAAGGGGATGGAACCCAAAAAAAGATGCTGTGATCACAGACCCATATCGTCCATCGGTAGGGTTGACGCCCAGAGATGACATCCCACTCGTAGTTAAGAGAACTTAAAAACTCCCATCTGGACGCCAACGGGTCAGTCACGTGATGCATGTCTCATGGTTGTGGTCGACATACATGTACAAACCGTCCAAGGTGGCTGCTACCTTTACGACGATGGCTGTCAAAAGATGAGCACAGGGGGTTTTTAGCCGCAGGGTTTGACTAGGAAAGTGTGCGTACAAAAATCTTGCACAAGTTCCGCGGGATCATGGAAGTTGACCATCCCCAACTTGCAGGGCCTCGACTCCAAGTCGAAGGGCTGGCGGTGATGAAGATGAAGAGTGGGTTTTGGATTCAGAAAAGGAGTCCCATTTCACAAGGACCTGGTGTGATGACAGGCTTATGAATGGCCTGGGATGAGGGTTACGGGTATACTGTAGTGTTAGAGTGTAGTCTGGCGGCAACCTGATACAAGTATCAGTGAGCATACATCAGCGTGCACATGTTAGTGCGCGGCTACGCAACTGTGGTGTCCCCGGACTGTAGCACTGCCTTACTGGAGGTCTGCACTAGCACATATATATTGAGCTGCGTAGCATACATGAATACATCATATAATTCCCTCATATCTACATGTGCATATCCCCCATAATCCTAAAGGTTATGGGCCCTGCTGTGCACAAATCCAGAACTTATCAAACAACCCCACTCTCCTTGCGCATACGCCCTTATTGCCCTTCCATCTTCACTACCCCCTGTTCTTCTCCGAACGCCATGACCACCACCATCGACGCAGCGACCACTCAGCCCGGAACTACAACTGAGAATAATATATTCAATCAACCACCATCTGCTATCGCATGCATTCATGCTGCTGAGGGTGCTGCCGTTACCAAAGCAGGCGAAACTCTTGATCGCCATGCTAAGAACTGGTCTAGCTGGTCGCAGTCCATGGCACTCCTCTTTAAGCTGTTCAAAGTCCAGGAGTATGTCCTAGGCAAAATTGTTTGCCTGGACCCGAAGGACGATGCACAGAGTGCCGAGAACTGGACGTATAATGACACGTTCGCCCAGCTGCTCATCACAAGCAATATATCTCCAGTGGAAAGGGTTCACACCAATAGTTGCCCGACCGCCAATCGCATGTGGCTCAGTTTGCAATCGATGCATGAGTCCAAATCCCATCTTGTCCTGACAACACACCTCTGCACGCTCATGAATACCACCGCTTCAGAGGATGACGACATCCCTGAGCATATCTCTAAGCTTAAGCAGTGCTGGGATCAGCTCAGCCTCTTTGGGGACATGAACTATCAAGTGTCCAAGTTCCTCTTCAAACGTATCATCGCATCTTCCCTACCTGAGTCTTGGGATCAGTACACTGATCAATTCATCACCAGTCAATTGGATTTCGTCGACACAGATCCCAAGAAACACATCGACACTCAGCAATTCATTGGCATACTCAAGCAGAAGTATGAGCGGCGGCAATCCCACAAGCCTGGAGCAACTAAGCCCATCGACCAGGCCATGCTCACTCATGGGCGTGACAATGCCAAACCTCCACTTGCCAGCTGGATTACTGGCAACGCTTACAATCAGAACCGTGCTGCATCCTCACAGATGTATTGCAGGATCTGCAAATGCACTAATCACTATGCTTCCAAATGCCGATTCAAAGGCAAACCAAAGTGCGGGGACTGCGGAATGTTCGGACATGAAACCAGCAAATGCTGGAACATTGGCGCTGGCAAGCGTCCCAATGATAATGGCAGTGGAGGGAACCATTACAACTTGAACAAAAGACCTCGAAGAGAGGCAAACAATGCCGGTACCTCTGAGCAGGCTAATACCGCTGAGGACGATGAGCACATTGCGTTTAACACCGATCATGGTGATTCGGTCGCAGACAGTGATTCCGATACATACGATGATGCAGAGTACCATAATTTCGAGCATGTTCCTAGCTCCACTGAAATAGACCTTCATTTGATCTATTATGATTGGCTGGCCGATACAGCAGTGACTTCACATATTACCCACCGACGTGACACCTTCACCACCTACGAAAAAATCACACAAGTTCCAATTTCAGGTGTGGGCAGAATTAAAGCACGCGCGATTGGGAAAGGCAATGTCAAATTGGCTTCAGAATACAACGGGCATATATATATTCTAGAACTAAAGGACGTTCTACATGTGCCCAACAATCGAAACAGCTTGCTGTCCCTCAGATGATGGGAAACAGCCAGATGAAGTTACAATGCTTGTGATGGAAAATTATTCCTCCTGACGAAGGACAAGAAACCTGTTGCGAAAGGCATCAAACTTCACAATAACCTCTATAAGTTGACGTTTAAGCACATACCTCGAACGACGCACAGTGTCTGTGCATTCAATGCAGCCGTCCCTTCGCAAACCTGGGAGACTTGGCACTGACACTTCAGACATGTCAGATACAGCGGTATAAAGAAATTATATGACAATCAGCTTGTGGATGGACTCCAAATTGACATGAACTCACCTAAACTGGATTGTGTAGCCTGCACAGAGGCAAAGCTTTCCGAAGCCCCCTATGGTCCAGCATCAGGACATCAGACTAAGCCAGGAGAACTCACCCACATGGACCTGTGGGGAAAATACAATGTCGAATCCATCCACGGAAACCAGTACTACCTCTTGATGGTAGATGACGCTGTGCACTATATAACTGTCGAATTCCTGAAAACAAAGGATCAAGCGGCACAGAAAATCATGAACTATATGACGCACCTTAAAACCCGGGGCAAAACCCCATGCGCAATACATGCTGACAGGGGCACAGAATTTGTGAACGAAACCCTGAAAAATTGGTGTCAGTCACAGGGCACAGAACTTGTCACGGTCAGGTCACCATGTCTTTCAGTTGTTCAAGTTCTGGAGTTTTCAGTTAGGGGTATTTCCCAAATAGGAAGTCGACCCAACATCTCGATTAGGAAGTCGTCCTAATCCAGTAATCGTGTTGGTGAACCAAAGAGGAAAGGCAGATGTCAGGAGTCGGTGTCAGGATTGGTCACATGAGACGTCACATGACTTGTCGAAAGGTCAAAGAAGATCATGTGGTACGTCATGTGACTTGTCTGGAAGCGAGTGAAGATTACACAAGTCGAGACATGACTTGGAATTGAGCAAGATGCAACACATGATCTCGAAGACATTTAGAGATGAGAGGCGAATAGCGACTAAGTCAACTATCGCAAAGAAGGTTCTTTTAGAGGGAAGCTGCACACGTTCAAGTAGTGACAATAGCCTGTATTGCACAAATAGAACGAGCTTAGAGAACTTGTTCTATGCTACTAGAGACAATATATATACAAGAGGAGATGGAAGCTACTGGAAGGTCATAGAAAGCTATGGAAGGCAATAGAAACAGAGAGAAGGCCGTGGAACCTTATAGAAGTCTCTAGAAAATGCGAGAATCATCCATAGGTAAGTTAGGTAAGTGCAAAGGAAAGCAGTCTGGAGTCAAGTACGAAAAGGGAAAAGAAAGGATTAGGTAAGAAGGAGGCAGTCCATGACATTACCCCCTTGTTAACGTCCTTTAGACGTCAGTATCATCGTCAACAGCGGCACAGTGGCCACATTCAAAGTTAGGGTGAGAGGGGTAGACCTTGCAGTCTTCAAACTCGCTACAGAAGTCATGGGGGCGGAGACAGTCAGTGCCATCATGGCTGCGGCGTGAACAGTGGCGGCAATATCCTAGGCAGTGGCAGTCTTCAATGCCATGGCCTGCTCTTCCACACCAATCGCACATCTTGCCATTGTCTTTGCCCCATGTGTGAATGGCTCAGTCGCAGATGGTGGTTTGAGCTTGACGACCTCTCTTGCCCTTGAAATAGGGCACTTGATGCATGTCGCGGTCGATGTGACAGCATATGCAGGCAATGGCGTTAGCAGCAGCAAGTCGTTCTGAGCTTCGGTACATGGTGAGTCTTTCAGTTTGCAAGGACTCCTTGAGGGCGCCGATGCGGCAAGCAATTTGAGTGGTTTTGGAATAGTGGGTGTGGAAGTACTGGACTTCTCCTATAAGCATGGGGTCGTCCTCTTTGCGTAAGGCCCAGTCGACGAGGTCAGTAAACTGCATCTTTTCAGTTAAGAGGAGTTTGTCCTTGGGAGAGATGGCGGTGTGGTGGTGCCCTACTGGGCGAGCGTGAAGGGGACAAGAGTGGACTGTGCAGCCACAACCGTTAGTGGCAAGTAGTTTGGGAAAGGTGGCGTGGAGGTCATAGGAGACAAAGGGGGCGATAACGTCTTCTTCACCATCCGGGATGACGAAGAAGTGGCGGGTGCCCATGGCATCAAAGTTGTCCTTCCACCCAGGACCTGGGAAGACTCCAGGTTGGGGACCAGTAGGACTGGGAGTGCGCTTTTCAGCATCAGCATCTATGGCTTTGGCTTCTAGCATGTTAGTTTTGGCCTGTTGGTATAGAACCATGGCCATGGGGGAGATAGGGGAAGGGGAACAAGATGGGACATCCTCGATGAATGCGGGTATTACTGGTGAGGTATAGGTGGAGTTGGTTGTGGATGTGACTGGGGGTGTTACTGAGATACTGTCATGGAAATGAGGGGGAGGAATGGGAAGTGGTTTGGGACTGGGAATGGGGGGACTATTGGGAAGGTTGGGCTCATTGTAGTTCTCGAATTCCATCCCAGGGTATGACAAGGTAGGGGGCGAAATAATGCCCTCATAGTCATTGACGTCGTTGAGCGTTGTACTGGCATAGGCCAGCATAAGTGTGTCAGGGGTGAGGACAGAAGTAGGAGTGGGAGGAGATCTGTCAATGGGAAGGAGAGAGCAGACTGTGGGGAATTGGCGGCGAACTTCCTCTTCCTTGATGTTGAGGAGACAAGCAATATGCTCAATCATTTGCTCATAGGGGAGAGTCATTTCTTCACTGGTAGGGCTGTCTGGAGGAGGGGAGGTGACGATGTAGGGAGTGTTGCTGACACTGTTGGCAGGGGACGAAGAGCGGGAAGGGATGAAGATGGGGGAAGAGGAACGAGACATCATTGGGCAGTCGTGTGGTGTATGGAAGGCAAAAAGCGAGTTTGGATAGTCGACGCAAAGGGGACAGTAAATTGGAGGAGCTTTTGCAAAGTATTGGAGAGCCAGAGTGAAGAGGGGATGAGAATCGTTTGAGGGATTCTAGCGGTCTCTTTATACTGTAGGTCGTCCAGCTGCAGCGGAATTTGTAAGCATAAAGTCTGCCAATGCATCAGGAGTGTGTAAGTCCTTGTGATCGATCTAGGAGTTGTCAGAGTGTGGATAACCCTTCCAATGCATGAGGTATTGAAGTTTTCGTCTTCTGCCATGTCGCTGTGCATCTAGAATATTCTCAATTTCATACTCTTCTTCACTATCGATGATCGGAGGTGGTCGTGTAAAGGGCGTGCCATATTGTTCCGTCTCCTTATAAGGAAGGAGGAGGTCTGTGTGAAACACGTTGTGAATCTTCATTGATTGGGGAAGGTCGAGTCGCATGGCTACAGGACTGATCTTCTGTGAAACTTTGAAGGGTCCATATTGCTTTGGGGAAAGTTTACGATTGCCAGCGATAGTGAGGTTACGACCTTCGAGCCAAACTTGGTCTCCTTCTTTAATCTCCGTTAGTTTCTTGTTGTCCTTGCAGTTTGTATGTGTTGGAGAAGCTTTTGGGCTGATTGTCTTGCTTCATCTAGGAGGTGTAGGTGTGTCTCCACAGCAGGGGTCAGAGATTCTAGATGTTTCAGAATCACCTGTGGTTTGATTCCAATCAGAAGTTCATGAGATAATCGGCAAGCAACATTGTGTTTCCAGGAGTTATGAGCAAATTTGGCAACGGGTAGTAATTGACTCCAAGCAGAGGGTTTTCCCGATGTCCAAGGTCATAAGTATTGTTTGATCCAAGCATTCATTCGTTCTGTCTGTCTGTCAGTGCAAGGGTGAAAGGCTGTCAAGAGATTTTGTTGAATTCCAAGTGCCTTACACATTTCTTTTGCAAATGCAGAGGTGAACCGGGGATTGTGGTCCAAGATAATCCTTTTGGGAAGTCCGAACCAAGGTACAAGGTGTTTCAGATACTCGAGTGCTACACCTGTTCCGTTGATCGTTTTTGTGCATGGAATGAATTTAGCTGCTTTGGAACAACCTTGATCGACGATTGTAAGGATAGAATCGAAGCCTTGTGACTTGGGAAGGTCTGTAATCAGGTCCATCGATACGTATTGAAAGGGGCCTTCTTCAACAGGTGTATCAAACATTGCAAAGGTGCTTTTGATTGATGTACGTTGGTTTTGGATTCTTGGCAGCAAGCGCATCCTTTTATGTATTGCTCTATGAATTCTCTGAGTCTAGGGCCTTCATATTGTTTGCGAACAAGTTCCCAAGTGTTGGAGATGCCAGGGTGTCCGGCTGCAGGGGAGTCATGAAGTGTTTGAAGGATGTCTTGTCTTAGATCTGAGTTGTCTTCAAGAAAATTTTTGTTGGCATGTGTAGCTTTTGTTGGCGTGAAGAGGTGATCGGGGAGAAGTACACATGGTTCAGTAGTATCCACCCCCTTGTTAAGGTCTTTTCTTCACGACAACAAATCAGCCATGGTGTTTGTTGATCCAGGGATGTGTTCTAAGGTGTAGTCAAAGTCTTGTAGGAATTCTATCCATCTGGCTTGTTGTCCGGTGATTTTTTGTGGATCGCGGAAGTATTGTAAGTTTTTATGGTCAGTATGGACACGAATTGCATGTGTGGCTCCTAGGAATAGTGGATGGCCACATTTGAATCCAAAGATTACTCCAGCAAGTTCCTTGTTGTGTGCGTTGTAGTTCTTTTCCGCAGGAAGAAGACTTCTAGAATGGAATGCAATGGGGTGAACACCATCTTCGAATTCTTGGGCGATAACTACTCCAAGAGCATAGCCAGATGCATCAGTTTCCATGACAAATTGTTTAGTCCAATCTGGAGTACGAAGCACTGGGTAGTTGCTACACAATCATTTGAGTTCCAGGAATGCATTGTTGCGTTCGTCTGTCCAGATGAATTGCTCATTTTTGCAAGTTAGATCGTTCAAAGGTTGTGCGATGTCAGAGAAATTCTTAATGAATATTCTGTAGAAGTTGCAAAAACCTAGGAAACTTCGCACATCTTTGACGGTTAAAGGGGTTGGCCAGTTGGTAATTCCTTGAACTTTGACAGGATCCATTTTAATGGTACCATTGCCGATAAGTACTCCTAGGTATTCAACTTCGTGTTGGTGGAATTTGCATTTCTCTGGTTTCAGGAATAGGTCGTATTTCTTGAGTTTATCCAGAATATGGTTAATGCGAAGTTCGTGGAGTACTTCATCATCTTCTGTAGCAATGATCATATTGTCCATGTAGATGCGAAGCTATCCTTGAGCAACTTCATCTTGAAAGATATCGTCTATCATAGTTTGGAAAGTAGCAGGGGAGTTGGTAAGTCCAAAAAACATTACTGTTGGTTTGAATAATCCTTCGCTTGTTTTGAAGGTGGCTTTGTACTCGTCACCTTCTTTAATGCGAATGTTGTTGTATCCCCATCAGATGTCAAATTTAGAGAAGAGGCGTTTTCCCGCAAGGTCATGAATGAGTTCTGAAATTAGTGGCAAGGGGTATTTATTAGGAATTGTCCATTTGTTTAGGTTTCAATAGTCCTGGACTGGGCAAAACTTGCCATCTTTCTTTCAGATAAGAAAGAATCCACTTGCATAGGGAGATTTGGAACGATGAATTCTTTGTAGACGTAGATTTTGGGATAAGAATTCGCGTTGTTCTTCTTTTTCTTTAGGTGACAATGGGTAAACTCTGCAATTGATTGACATAGGGGCATCTTCTGTTAGTTCAATTGCATGATTCCAAGGTTGATGGTCAGGGAATCGTTCTGATGCTTCTTCAGAAAAGACTTTTCCATGATGATGGTATTGTTCAGGAACGATTTCTTGCCAGGTGTGTTTCCTTTTGTCGGTGGCGTCTTGGGCTAGTTGTGAGGCGACTGTAGTTTTAGCAATTCTTGTTTGAAGCCAAACTTCGTCGCCTTCTTCCCAGCCCGGAATAGATCGTACCCAGATGGGTGTGGTTTCTACTTGTCTCATACCTTTAGGAATAGGTCGCCAGTTATTAGCTTTTGCTGTAGAAATTGTGGTAAAGCCATCTATGCGACCGTTATGCCAGTCTATGTTGGGGTTTGAGGCTTCAAGAAAAGGGTAGCCAAGAATAAAATCATCTTGTCCAATATCCGTGACATAGAAAGCGTGAAGGGCTTGTTCTCCATTATTGTTGACCATTAGGTCCACTGCTTCTAGGATTTGTCCAGCTTTGTTAGAGGTTCCATCTACATTTTGAACCTTTCTTGCTTTTGCTAGTGTTCATGTGGTTAATTTAAGTTGTTTGATGGTGCGAGGGTGGATAAAACATTCTGTTGCGCCACTGTCTAAAAGTGCTTTTTGATCGACTCGTTTTCTTCTGGTTTGTAGTTGAAAAGGGACTTGTATTGCATGTTTTCGAGCTATGTACATAGAACCAGAATTATTGAGAACTGCCCAAGCAAGAGCCGTAATACTCAGGCGGCCTGAAAATCCATATCTTCTCCAAGGGAGTGCATTTCATCCATAAAGGCACAGTGATCTTCTTCTGACAAATGTGCTACTTGCGCAGTGAGAGATGTAGATGGAGAGGAAGTTTCAGAGACGACTGATTTATCGTCGTCTTCAATTTGAACAGTGTGAGTTGTGCAAGCGCGTGTCTTTTTATTGGGACAATCGCGAACAAGGTGGCCTTGTTTTCCACATTCGAAGCATCGACCAGTCTTTTGGTATTCTTTGCGTTCCTTGTCGTTTGTGGCTTTTCAGATAACAGTGGATGTATCCATAGCGTTATCATCTCGAGGGGGAAGATGTGGTCAAGGTGGTGTGTGGTTTCCTGGTCTGCGCCAATTCTGGTTGTTAGATCCAGGGTTGTTGCCTACAGGGCGACGCCAAACCTATCCAGAGGTTTGTCTCTGTCCTTGTCCTTGAGTGTGATTATTGAAAGTTCCATATTCCGAATGAAGTGACTTGGTTTTTAAGTAAATCTTCTGTTGATGCTGAACTGTAGCCTGTTGAAGACGCATTAGTCCAACATGTGCTACCATCCAGATATGGAGGTGCACTTCCCAATTCGTGGTAATTATGATACATAGGTCACGTATGCACATATGGTAGTATGCACGTCACAGTCACGGCCTCACATGTATATAAACCCCAGGGCTTCCGCCCTAACAATACAGAGTCAATCCCCCGGATCATCTACTAGCTACAGTAGTACCTAAGTGAATACTTGGTAAGCCTGGTCGCTGCACTACATTGCTGCGTGTCACTTGCAACTCATGCGCTCTTGGCAAACGTGGCAAGTATTCCGCCATCGGCTCTGACACTGACACCCGCCACCGCCGCAACAACTACAGCGACAACATCGACAAACACTTCAACAACACCGACTTCGACAACACCAACATCGACACAGCCACCAACAACAACAACAACAACAACAACAACAACAACATCATTATCGACAACGACTTCAACATCAACGACAACATCGACAACAACCACACAGAAGATTCCACATCAATCAAGTTCCTGGCAACCAACAATGCAAGCAAGGCCAATGCAGAGATAGATCGAATCCGGCAATACCTCCTCTCATGATGCGCCCCTCCCAACTTGTCAGCAGACGCACTCACTCGTTTTATCAGCAGAGCACAGCGCTTCCTCATTGCAGGAGGACGACTATGGCATCGACAGCACAGCGGCCGACATCAGCTTTACGCGCGACCCTCGGTGTGACATGCGCTCATTCACGATACACATGACAAGCTCGGCCACAAGGGCTTTTACTCAACGCGCCGCGCCCTCCTCGATCGCTTCTGGTGGCCAGCACTCGAAACCGATGTCAAGTGGTATGTGCGAACGTGCCATCAATGCCAAATCCGACAAACCACCAAGATCTGACTACTGCCCACTGTCAACACCCCGGCACTGCTTTTTTGCAAAATATATATCAACACCATGTTCATGCCGCTCGCAGGAGGCTTCAGGTATATTGTGCAAGCTTGGTGCTCACTCACAGCATGGCCCGAATGGCGTGCCCTTCATATGGAGACTGGCCACATGCTCGGCAACTTCATCTTCGAAGAGATCCTGTGCAGGTGGGGCGCAGTAGGTGAAATCGTTATGGATAATGGTATGGCATATATCGCAGCTTTAGAGTGGCTTGCAGACAAGTACGGAATTTGTCACATCCGCATTTCAGTGTACAACTCCCAGGCGAATGGCATCGTCGAACGTCAGCACCGCACCATTCGAGATTCTATCTTCAAGGCATGCGATGGCGAGGACTCCTGCTGGCCAAAGGTCACCCCCTTCACATTTTGGGCTGATCGTGCCACAGTTTGCAAGTCAACCAGCTACTCCCCTTTCTACATGGTGCACAGTGTGGAGCCCATCCTTCCCTTTGACCTTATTCAGGCTACCTTCCTTGTACCCGATCTCACACAGCCGCTCTCTACAGAAGACCTCTTAGCCGTTCGCACCTGCCAGTTGCAGAAACGCCTGGTCGACCTTGCCTCCATACACAACTGCATCCTTGCCAGCTGTCACACCTCAGTCTGCCAGTTCGAGAAGCAGTACGCGAATACCATTCGCAATCTCAATTTTACGCCAGGATCTCTCGTTCTTGTGCGCAACACCAATCTGAATATGGACAAGATGAAGCCGCAATACCTTGGACTGATGGTCATGCTCTGATGCACCCGCAATGGTGCTTACCACCTTGGCGAACTTGATGGCATGATTTCCAAACTACACTATGCAGCCTTCAGACTTATCCCCTACTATGCATGCTCACAATCTTTTATTCCAGTCACACATGTCATGGATGGCGATGATCTTGCATCCCTCGAATTCGATAACACCCTGGCAAGAGGTGCATATCCGTGTGGTGATGAGTCAACCCAGAAGGGTCGAAATTTAAACCCCTGGGGAGGTATAAGGATGGCGTATGCGTTGACCTTGGAAATGAGTCACGTGACCCACAGTGCCTTATCTCTGAGTGCGGATCTGCCTTCGTGCATCATGTGAACATCTTGTGTGTATACTGACCTTCCATGTGACTTGTTGTTTGTTCCCCCGCCATCATCGCCTCCTCATCTACTTGCCATCGTCGCCATCCACCACCTCGCCGCCCCTCACCTTGTCCATCTCCGATTCCATCGCCTTGTCAAAGCCTCATGCTCAAGTTCCGTACCGAAGATTCTCGGATCGCCCACCACCCTTGCTTCAACAAACAACACGCGTTGCGCCTTGTTACCTCATTCCTTTGTTGTTGTTAAATCCTGCTTTTCTTATCTTTTCCTTTCTTTCTTTCAATCAATCCTTTAGATTTCCCTCTTTGCCTTGTCCAATGGTCCAAGCCAAACACCGTCGATGCTTTGACCTCACGCCTGCAGTCGTGCCCCTCAATACGCCATTCATTACCCCTCAAACTGAATACCAAACGTTCCCTTGGATTACATCGCCATGCAGGATTGTCGCTGGCGATGCACATTCCCTTCTTTCCATTCTTCTTTACTTACAACCATTTCATAGCATACTTGTCTTATCTCAGCATCGTCGACATATAAATACACATCGCCCACCTTGCTGAACGGAAGGCAATCGTGGCCCCCTTTTCCTCCTCTAAATTGTGTGCTTTTTCCTTCTCTTTCTGTTTTGATTGACTCCAATTTGGCAACGCAGTGGCCATCATTGAAGTTACCCCATTCCTGTACGTTCCCCTTCTCCTTCAACACTAAACTCCATCTCTAGATCGTTCTCACGCTCTCGCGCACTCTCTGGCGGTCGCACGAGTAATGCCCGTCTATCCGCCTCCCCCTTTGTGCTCCATCACATGTCCCCTTTGTCGGGTGCAGCTTTGGTTCTATTCTGTTAAATCCTCCTTTCCGAACTCACAGCGCAGACTTACTGTCGGTGCTACAACACAATATGGGAAAACGATTAAGGAATGGATGTTGGATGCTGGGGGAGAATACAAGAGCACAGCCTTTCTAAAAGCATTAAACAAACAAGGTATTAAAGTGTTACAGTCAGCACCACATACCCCTCAACAAAATGGCTGCGCAGAATGCTTTAATTGCACAATCATGGATAAGGCTGAGGCAATGCAGCATGAGGCATGCCTCCCTGATTCATGGTGGGAATTCTCTGTAGAGCAAGCCATCCACCTGTACAACTGTACTTCAATGGCGCGTCTCAATTATAAGACACCATTTTACAGGATGGAAGGTGGTATTCTGGATATGTCACACTTAAAAGTATTTGGATGTGCCACTTATGTCTTTCTACCTTTGGAAATAAGGAAGGACAAGCTCTCCCCTAAAAGCAAATTAATGACTTATTTGGGGATAGAGCAAGGTCTTAAAGTGCACAGATTTATGCGCTCTTCCAATAGGCTCTTCTATGTGCCTAAAGCTCTCTTTGATAAGGAATATTTCCCTTGGTGTAAGACACAAAGTCAGAGGCATACTACGCACCTCAATAAGCCAGTAAATGAGCAGCTGCGTCATCAAGAAATTGATGATACTGCACCACCCATACCTTTACCAGCCAATCCTTGGGATAACTTGGACGGATATAGGCCTAATCCACCTATTCCTCCAAGGCCTTCTCAACCCGCTCCTAGACCACCTACTACACCGCAAAAACCCACTCAACAAGCAGGCATACCCACACCTCCATTGCAGCGAATGAGACCAGGAGTAGCCCTGGATTCTCCACCCTCACTACACATGCAGTTAAATCCTGCACCAAGTAGAGGGACTGGTTTGCGACAGTTAGGTAGGAGGCCTTCTCTGCCTCCTTTAGCCAGTCCATTGAGACTGCCTCAACGTCCACAGATGCAGCAGCACCCTAGGACCCCTCCCTCTCTGTCTGGAGGTCCTAGGAGAAGTGAATGATTGAGAAGAGTTCCAACTTGTCCAGGAAATGTGTATGGGGAACAGAGGCACCCTACAGACATTGAAAGAGACACGAGACACACTCAGACATGGAGAGAAATGACAGAAGAACAGCACAGATCACAGTCGACATCTAGCTGCTCTGATCATTTCCAAGAGACCAATCCTGGTCCCTCACCTCCACATTCATCCGATGACCCTGATTAGAGCCTTGGAGAACGCTCTGAAGGGAGTGATGATAGTAGCGAAAGTGTGAAATCCATGGACAAAGTTGAAGAAACTCTCTCCTACCTAGTGAAGCATGGGGGAGTAAGGAATCTGAACACTCTGCTTGCCATAGCAGTTCCACCAGGTTCAGAGATCCCAGACACTTGCAATATTTGTGAGTGGACTTTCAAAGACATAATGCGCATGCCCTCTGTGCAACAAAAGGATTGGATAGATGTATGCCACCAGAAACTTAACTCACTCCAAGAGTGCAGAGTCTATGATCTGGTAAATCCTCCACAAGGATGGAGAGTCATAAAGAACAGATGGGTCTTTGATCAAAAGACTGATGGGCACAAATGCACATGACTTGTTGCCAAAGGCTTTTCCCAGGTTGAAGGCATTGACTTCAATAACATCTTCTCACTGGTTGTTTGATACAAATCAGTACGCCTCATGATTGTGCTAGCAGCACAGCAGCAATGGCACATGACGAGCATAGACATTAAAACTGCCTTTCTCTATGGAGAGTTAGATGAAGAACTCTTCATAGAACAACCTGAAGGATTCGCAGTGAAAGGCCAAGAGCACAAAGTCTTCCATCTAAAGCATGCACTATATAGACTTAAACAAGCTGCCCTTCAATGGTAGAAGGTGCTGGATAAATCCATGAAATGCTTAGGATTCAGACGCACAAAGTCTGATTCCAGAATATTTATCCTTACAAATTCAAGTGGACCATGCGTCATCGTCATAGTTTATATCAATGATACAATCTTCATGGGTCCAGATCGTCAGCTCGTACAGAGCAAAAAGGCATCCTTTATGAAAGAATGGGATTGTCAGGACTTAGGAGACACTAAGGAATTCTTATGGATGAAAATCCATCGCCAAGGGAGATTAATATCCCTAGAGCAGAAGGACTATCTCTGTATGGTACTAGAGCGCTTTAATATGCATAATGCAAAAGCGGCACCAACCCCTTTACCATAGGGGTACGTACCAACTCCTAATCAATCTCCTGAAAACCCAAGGCATAAATCACACTACCAACAAGTGATTGGCTCCCTTCTTTATCTAATGCTTGGGACATGTCCCAACATTGCCTTTGCTGTGACCAAGATGTTGCAGTTTGCTACAAATTCCTCAGAGGAACACCTATCTAAGGCCCTCTATATTTGTCGCTACCTAATTGGTACCACCGACTATTCACTCACATATGGAAAATCCAGAGATGGAATTATTGCATATGCTGATGCAGATTGGGGTTCTGCGCATACTAGATGATCAAATACTGGCTTTATAGTTCTCATGAGTGGAACTGCAGTCTCCTGGCAGAGCAAAGCACAAAAACTATTGTGCTCTCCTCTACAGAAGCAGAGTATATGGCGCTGTCTGATACATGCCACCAATTAGTATGGATTCAAAATCTATTTGGAGAACTGAACTTCAATCTCCATTCCATACCACTCTGCGGAGACAATCAAGAATCTATCTTTATAGCATCCAATGCAGTCCAAGAAAAGCAGACAAAACACATAGATATCTGCTACCACTACATAAGAGAAGTAGTGGAGTCCGGCAAAGTAAAACTATACTATGTTGAGACAGAAGAGAACTATGCCAACATATTTACTAAGAATCTCAGTAGGGACAAGTATTTAAAATGTAGAAGTACATTAGGGATATCCTTTGAGAAGAGCACCTAAGAAATGGTTGCTCATCCTTTCTTCATTAATCACTTCAAGGAGAGGCAGATGTAAGTTGGAAAACTTATATCTACCTCACCTAGAAGGCGATTCGTGAGGG